>Ga0255743_10001030_pt1 | contig 23998 bp, 32 predicted proteins | sample 101ome_19_FD_179950 | JGI IMG/M metagenome (GOLD analysis project Ga0255743, IMG submission 179950) | Coastal salt marsh microbial communities from the Groves Creek Marsh, Skidaway Island, Georgia - 101405AT metaG (version 2) | ecosystem: Environmental > Aquatic > Marine > Intertidal zone >... | reverse complement strand
CCTCGTATATAATAATGATCAAAAAATAAAAGGGCGCAAAGGCGCCCTGTATTATAACATAATATTAAATCAATGTCAAGGCTTTTATGCAGCCTCTGCAGACTCAGCAGCAGGAGGCGGAGGTCCCACATCAATTGTTGGTAGACTTTGATTTGCTGTTTGTTGTGTTGACAGTACATGCTCCATTGCAGCAAGTGCTTGAACAGAACCACGATATACATAAGTACCAACATGACTCAATTGCATCCAAGGACAAGCCCAGATTTTAGTGCCAACTTTACGAGACATTTGGCAGAAGAAATAATCTTCGGATAGTAAACGATTTGTTTCACCACCTGTTGTATCTGGTCGGTCAAAGTCACAATGGAAATAAGCAGTAATGAGTTTTGAACCATTGAAATCAGGTGAGTGATTATGATCTGGCTTATATTCGTATTGTGGAAATTCTGATTTGTATCTTTGAAGTGCGGACTTTCGAATCATCATGAAACCAGTTCCAATTTCAAGAACTTCAACTGGCTTGAAGATTTCAATTTCGCCACGATTGACAGGATTGAAAACAAAGTCACCGCCAAAATCGGCAAGTTTATTTGGATCATCTAAGAATCCATCAATACTTGCGGCTCTGTTTACTCTTGGCCAGAGAATATGTTTTTTAGGATATAGACCACCAATAATTTCATGGTCTTCATCAGAAAGATAAAGTAGATGCAATACATCACGAGGATCAAAAACAACATCAGCATCAATGAAGATCATATGAGTGAAGTCTGATACTTCGAAATAATGTGTCAAATAATTTCTTGCTCGTTGAATCAAGCTTTCGTTCATAATAAATTTACATTGTAGTTTAATACCAAAGTAAGAACACAATGTATTTAAGTCAATCAATCTGGATGCAGTCTCGGCAATCATTTGACCACCATAGCAAGGCATACAAACCATTAGACTTTTACCTTCAAAGTCTTTTGGTTCAAGTTGCTGTTTCAGTCCAGTATCTTGAGGTTGTTCACCACCAATATCTTGTACTGCTGGTTGTTGGGTTTGTTCTTCAGCCATAAAAACTCCATTAAAATTAATAATTAAAATAGTAGAGAATCATCTCAATTCTCTACTATTTAGTGAGTTTAAAATTATTAATAAATAATTTCTTCTTTCACTTTCAAAACTACATCGGCGTAAAATCCTTCTGGATTTTCAACGACAGACCAATTTGTTCTACCCTTTCTGAAATAAGGATGATCTTCTCCTACATGGTCATAGAACCCTTCAATGATAAAGTTGAATAACATTTTAAAATATTCTTTACCATTAGCTACATCTTTAGGATCTGTTCGATCATACGTTTGTTTAATATAGGTCTTTGCCTCTTCAAGTTGCACTGCACGGAATGCATATTCCAATGCCTTGTTTGATAATTGATCTGACAACTTCTTTTTACTTTCACTTATTGAAACTTGGTTAAAGTGGTCTGAAAATTCATCCCAGGCAAGTTGAATAACATCTTCAGTAGACATCATGTTATTTGGATCAATTGGTTCATGATTATCATCGAAAATAGTATCATCAATTTTCTTGTAAAGTGAGATAAATGCATCACGAACTTCATCATCAAAACGAGCAATTGCGTATAAAATTGCTTTTTCTTTATCTCTCAAAACAGAATAAATATCGAGTATATGGAACAACCGGCGAGTTGTGATCATTTCATCAATTGCCTCATCTTTATAGGACTTTCGAGTCACTTCTGCCCACTGACAAAGCTTCTCAGAAAAGAAATCATCATCAACTGGAATTGATTTTGCTTCAATATACTTATCAAGCATTCTCGTTTCTTTTGTTTTTGATGGATAGTCATGCTCAATACACATTACAAAACGCTCAAGGAATGCAGTGTTCTGAATGTTTGTACCAATATAACGTCCAGTATCTGAACCATTACCTTTTGTATTATCAGTTGCAATGATGTTGAAACCTTCAACAGGCATGATTCTCTCACCAGTCTTTTTAACTAGGAATGGTTTACCTTCGAGGATGCCTTGAAGTGCAAGCATTCTGGCTGGATTTCCTGCAAAGATTTCATCAAGCAATACAACGCCACCAGTTTTTGCTGCTTCAACAAGAGGCGAATCTTCCCAAATTGTTTCACCATTGATCAGATTATAGTGACCAAGAATATCCATTTCATCAGTCTCAACAGTGATATTCATACGATAGAAGTTACGCTTGTTCTTTGCACAGGCTTGTTCAACCATCTTTGTTTTACCATTACCAGAATCACCAGTAATTACAACAGGCATGAACTTCTTTGACTTGACTACAGCATCAATTACGTTGAAATCACCAAATGGCACAAAGCATACATCACGTTCAGGTACATAACCTTTTGTTACTTCAGTTACTGCTTGTGCTTTCTTAGGTTTAAATGTCACAACGTTATCTTCCTTTTTTGCTGCAAGTTCAAGATTATACACACCATGAGAAACTTTCTGAAGTTGTTTCAAAAGTTTTGTGTTGCATGGAAACCCAAGCTTTTCTGCTGCCTCTGCAATCTCTTTACGAGTTACAGTAGTTTTGTCAATCACTTCACGAAGTTGTTCAATTCGGTTCATCATATAGGACTCCTTTGTTGGATAATAAAAGATAGAGCGGTCTGATAGATCATATCACACTTCTTCTAAGTTGTCAACATATTTTTTCACTAAATCCAATTTTTCTTTCTTGACATATTGCTGTTCTGAAATCAGTTCAACAATACGAGTAGCAAGAAACTTTCGTTTATTCTTTACTGATGAGTTTTTACTCAAGGCATTCGCCAATGATTTCGAAGTAAACTTGCCAGTTTTTTCGGATTGTTCGACTCCTACAAGATGGTCAACATCTTCAGATTTGAATAATGATTCATCATCAGGAAGATAGAAATAATTGTAAGAATTATACTTAGGATTGCCAATTGATTGAATGTTCACTACAAAAATTTTATCATAGCCAGTATTCTTATCAATTGCAACAAAGCCATGTGTTCGAAAATCTTTGAGCATTTTTTCGACTTCTTCAAAAGTAAAGTCTCCGTAATTTTTAGGTGCATCATACTTGAATGAATTTCTTGTATGATTGACTAGTTCAATACAAACAACGTTTGCGCCGGTTTCCGCTTTTAAGATTCGAGCCCATTCTCTTGTTCTCGCACGATTATAATTTGAAATTGAAGTATCATATCCTCTCGGATAAACTCGGTATGTTGTTGACTTATGTAGACCACGAACAAATAGGTCTCGGTCATTAACATTAGGATTACCGGTATGATTGTAACAGCCATTCTTTTCATATAGACGATGAAATCCACCAGAATCTGTTTCTGAAACAGGTCCAGTATCTGAGCCACTATCATTTCTCCAAGTATCGTGACGGTCAAAGTACCGGTCTTCAAAAAGACTAAATTCATCTTTTGCTGATGCAGTGTTATTTTCAGCCATCAGTTTTTCTTTTCGCAAACGATCAGTAAACGCCGGTGTTACAATTTCATAACGGTCTACATAACCATTTGCAATTCCCTGAAGACCATCACTGTCACCATCTGTAATTACAAGTAGATTCATTACATCAACATTCATCTCTTTTTGATGTTTAGGCAAAAGATAATTCATCATAATTAATGAATCATTCAATGGTGTTGAACTCAGGTCAAATAGATCACTCAATTCAACTATGTTTTCTGTCTCTGCCTCAAATTGTCTTTCCTTTGAATCATATTCTTCGGGTCCATAAACCTTGTCAAGTCTTTCACGGATATTATTTTTATAACGTTCAAACGCCGTTTCTTTGTACGCATGTGTTGTACCAAGAAAACAATAGCCAAGATAAAACAACGTTCTTAACTGCTCATCATAATTTTGTCTTGAAGAATCGGCTAACTTTAATAATTTAAATTTAAGTGGCATTCTTAAATCACCAGGCTCTGTTGCATGAGAAACTACATTAATTGGATAGTCACAACAGTTTCCGCCATCCGTTGTAAATGCATAAGCAACAAATGGTACTTGAATGCTTCGGCAGAACATTACATTATTGATCAATTGCAGAATCGCATTTGTCATAATTCCACTCATTGAGCCAGACCAATCAAGCAATAAAACAAAGCCATGATTTTTTTCATCTTTTATAATTGACTTATTTAAAAATACATCTGAAGTGTACTTATAATGTGCCAATTTATGCAGGTCTAAATTACCTGTCTTTGACTCTTGAGTTCTGCGATAATCTTCAGCCGCTTTCATACGATAGAATTCTCTTACCATATGTGACTGTATTGGAGCCATTTCTTTTTTATATTCACTCATAAACAAATCATATAGACTTCTTTGATGAGGTGACATACTTTGCATATTCTTTGATAAAACCGAAACACACATTTTATTGTCGATAATAAAATCTTCAGTTTTTAAATGCTTAGGAAATGAAGCATTGACAGGATTTGAAGAATACTTATTTTCTGACATCATTTTTTCTTGATTTTTTTCCCAATGATTGTCAGTTATTGATGATTCTTGATCTTCAAAGCTGCCTGAATTTTCTTCAATTTTATTCTTTAAGAATTTTTTTACTTCCTCTTCTCGGCCATCATCAAGCATATCTTTAACTTGTTCGATTTCCTCATCTGATAAAATATCCGTAATATCACTTGAGTTATCATCAAAATAATCTTCATACTCATCAGCAGGTTCTGCATCTGGATCATATTCACCATGTACATACCTAACATCTTTCATCAGTTCTTCAGCATGTTTATCTTTAAGCCATTCATATAATTCAATGGCATTTTGTTGAACTTCTTCAAAGGTTTTATTTTGTGCAGCACGGTCTACCCAATACTGTTCTTCTTCTGAAAACTCACAGTCGAAATAGTAGTCACCTTTAAAATGTAGATTCATACGATCAAGTAAACACATATCTTGTGTATCTTCATCAAATGCAATACCAAATAGATTACGATTTACTAGTTCATAAAAGCCACGGATGAATGTTGATTTTGAGCCAGGAAATTTTTCTTTCATGGCATCTTCAATTCTTTTGTCTTCAAGAATGTTTAGAATATTCTTGTAGATCATTGCGTGTTCTTTGGCTTTTTCGTGAGTACCAAATTCAGGTGTGTGTAGAGCATGTGAGGATTCATGAAGCATCAACAGTTCACGGGATGCTACAGGTAATTGCAAAATCCATTTAGGGAATGTCATTCTTCGTTTTTCAATATCGAAGTATGCTGTTGGAGTATTCTTGATTTCAATTTTGATATTTTCAGCAGAGAAGAGCCTAGCTAGGCTCTCACTATAAATTTCTTGCATAGATTGGCTCCGATTGAGTTTAAAATGAATCTCAACAGATCATATCAGAAAGAATTTAGAATGTCAAGCTTTTTTTTGATCTTTTAATAAGTCGATGTAAAGTCCAAGTCCTAGAGGATATTCCGGTATATGGATTTCAGGCAACTTACCGGCAAGTTGTGTTTTCTCTATACAAAAGTATTCCATATCAAGTAGATACAATTCCTTTTGTAAATGCTCTGGATATTGCTTATAGTCGTCGAACTCAATTTTCTGATGCATATTACAATTTGTTCGAACTTATCTTATCAATTCTTTTTGTACGTTTATTATATCTTTGAATAACAAAATCTTTAAACATACTTGTAGTCAATGATTTATTATCTGCGCAAAAGTTTTTGAAATCTTCTTCGGATTCAAACATGAAAACATCAGGTCCTTTTTTCTTAAAGATCATAATTACCTATAGTAACATGTTTTTTATTTCGTAGTAAATTTCTGATTCAGAAACCATCCTACATTTATAGAACTTTTTCTTGCTCACTGGATCAACAACAACTGTTCTTTTGTCAACAACAAAATCTGGCATTTGAGGTTTGCCTTTTCCCTTTTCATTTGCGCAATAAGCAGCCCACTGTGGAGTGGACGCAATCACATCACCCGATCCTTTTTTACTCATTTCAATTATCTCTTAATAAAAATTCCTCTATACTCTTCGCTTGATATATTTTTGGAAATTTACTTTCCATATAAACAAAATATAATTTTCGAATAATTTCACAAAGTTCAAAAGCAAGTTCATCTCTTGTAATGCTATGACGTAATCGAGCACCACGATGTTCCCACCATCCATAATCTTTACAAAATCTTTTGTAGTCTGAATCAAATAATTTTACAATTTCAGAACATCTTTTTTCTAAAACAATCATAGTTGATTTCCGAACACCTTCAATATCTTCCATAATTTTATTATCAATCTGTTCGGGAAACTTATGATTATATTTATTATATAAATTTTTTATTTGTGTATCAACTATATTTCTCAATGGCTTCATTAAATTTTTTTCTATATTCAATGAATGAGATTCATCATTATATAGTTGCTTTACAGCACGAATATCTTTTAATGAAGGACCATTAGACATTATTCCTCATCAATCATATCATCATATAATTCATCAAGTTCTTCTTCCGTAAGATTTTCAAAATCAATATTATTCAAGTTTTTTGAACCTTTCTTTCGATTACCTTTGATCTTGCCACGGTTCATTTCTGCCACAAATTTTTTATAACTTTTCTTTTGATCTTGTTTTCTACGATATTCACGGTCACGCATATAGTAGTGTCTCCTAATTGAATAAAAAATTAGAGGCGTATATTATAACGCCTCTGTAAAGTTATTATAAACCATAACCTAAGGCTGAACCAGTCACAGCAGGTGCATAAATTGGCGAACTTAGTAGTATATTTCTATTTTGAGTATCTTCTAGTGAGGACATATTTACTGGTGCAATTGCAACAGAAGCTAAATTGAACGTACCAAAAGATACCATATCGTCTGAAAACTCAACAGGGAATTGAATCCGTGCAAATTGAATTTCACCATTATCTGGGATATTGATGACTGCGGCATGTGGTGCATTTATTGGATTAATACCAGTTGATCCTGCTTCATTTGTACCGGACAATGTACCGGTAAAAGTTGGAGTAATTGTAATGCTTGCACCAGTTGTAAGTGTTTTTGCAATCAATGGCTCTTCAAGTGTAAGATTGACAGTGTATCTACGCTTACTTCTTCTTGTCACACCGATACTTGTAAATGTAATATTTAAATTTGTAGTTTCCGTTGCTGTGATTCCACCTTGCAGTGCCTCTGCAACAAAACCTTTGAGTGAAGCCTCACTATTTGAATATGTAGTAGCTAATGTTTGCACTGGATCTTGAAGCACATCCATTGCCCCAGAAGCGTTCTCGGCATCAAGCAATGTCGCAAGACCTGGTAAACATTTGATAAGTTCAGCAGATGTATGGCTTTTCATTGTTTGCCCAACGGGAATTAATTCCCAACCACGCTCAGTTGCTACACAACGTCCTCGTTGTTCTGGTGTTAACCAGCTTGGCATTCCAAGCAAAAAAGACATACGGTCTCTTGCGGTTGCCTTAGGAACACCTGCACCTGCCTTTGGTGGCAAAGTTGAGTAATCAATGTGACTAATACTTCTGTAATGTTTAGACACAATATGGTTATAATTAACGTTGAATTCAGCAGCCATTTTTTATCCTTTATTGAATATTGTAACGTTTCTTTCTTTTATAAAGTTTCTTCCTTGCCATTTTCAAAGAAAGTCTTCCTACATGAGAAGTGAACACTACACCATTCAAATGATCTAATTCATGCAAAAATCCTCTCGCATAATAATCATATAGTTCCATAGTATTTAGCTTTTTTAACCTATCTTGATACTCAATTTTAATGGCTCTTTCTCTCGGAACATTTAAAAATAAACCTGGAAAGCTTAAACATCCTTCTTCCATACGAATTTGAGTATCATCAATTACTTCAATTAGTTTAGGATTAAACATTGTTGTAATTGTCTCTTCATCTGTATGAATAGCGAATACACGATACGGAAAAGATAATTGAACACCAGAAACACCAAAGGCTTTTGCTTCTCGAATATACTGTTGCATGAATTCATCAATCTCATAAGGAGAAGATGGACTATTCATATAGTCATATTCTTTTGAGACTTGTGATAGATATTCAATATTATCTTCAGTTACTAATGTAAACTTAAACATTTTCTTTCTTCCTTAATAATTTACTATACATTAAATTTTTATTATCATAAAGTTTCCAATACAATGAATCCTTTTTATCAAGATCAACTTTACCATTCATCGCATTAAACATATCATTTAGAAATGAAAACATAAACTTTGAATGTTTAACAATACTTTGTTCATATTGTGATGAATGATTATTGCAGAATATAATTGGATTACAATCAAAAACTTTACGATTACCACGCCACTCTAAAGTGCCTTGTTCGTGAACATGAAACAAACCACGATTTCGATATTCATATTTACTGTACAACGATTTGGCATTTTTATAAAAATTATATTCATCAATCATATAATCAACTGATGACCATGCCGTATTTGTCATGTCTTGATTCTGAAACTTCAAATACTTTTCATATAATTTACTTTCGACAATATATGCCAACAACATTACTGAATATATTTTTGCTTCATTTGTTCGCATATTTAAAAACTTAGGTTTAAAATGCACATGAAGTGAACATGTTGAATTTGTAATGATACCTGACTTATACAAATTAATTAATAATCTACGAAACTTTAATTGATTCTCTGGTGTATATGAGAAATAACCAGTATCAATTTCAAATGGAACAATCTGTTCACGATCATAAGTTACACTACCATCTGGATTACAGATTTCAAATTCAGACAGGTCATCAATATCTGGATCAATTGCGATTGAGCAATCACCAGTGATTGCATAAGACCATTCATTTGTTTCAGTTTTGTTACCTTTGAGTATATTTTTGATTGCGTTGTAATTTGATTCGAAAGCAATTGCCTCAATTTCCATTCCTACAGTCAATTCAGAATGCAGCAACATAATATTCTCAGATTAGAGTTTCTTGAATATTTGAAAAACCAATATGCCGAGTAACATGTAAATTACGTTGAAACTTTTCAACAAGACCTTCTGTACGATGTGAAATTACAAATACATTTGTATCTTTTAGATCATGTAACGTTGAGACAATTTCATACTGAAGACTTGAATCAGCAGCACCATCCATTACTTCATCTAAGATCAATAGATTAGTTTTCATCTTCGCACGTTTGATTGCGAGTGTTCTCCATGATAACATCATTGACAAATCTACACGAAGTTTCTCACCTTCACTCAAGGAATAATATGAAAAACTATGACCAGAAAAGTTCGTAATCTTTTCATTGAATGAACTATCAAGTTCAAAATTTAATTTAAGACCAAACTTTTTAAGATAGAATTCCATATTCTTGTTTAATAGATTTAAGTATTTATTCATAATAAGTGATTTAATACCTGAATCTTTTAACAAGAAAGAACAATCTTTCTGAACTTCTGCATCATTATGTAATACATCTAATTGTTCTTGATATTCTTGAATTTGATCTTTAAGTTGTTGTATCTCCTGTTCTGTACGATGAATCTTTTCATTATCTAATGTTTGTGGTTTCTGTAGATAACGATACTTATCAGTTGATGCACCATGTTCAATCTTCAGCTTTTCAATATCAGATAATAAATCACCTCGTTGTTGTATCTTATATTGTACAAGACTGTTATGATTGTCAACTTTATGCTTCTCAGTTCGAAGTTCACTGATCTTATCAACTAGTTGTTCAACACCTTCTTTCTTTTCGAGCATTGCCGTTTTCAGAGAATTGATTTTATCTTGACGAAATGATTCTTCAATCTCTTGCTCACATGTTGGACATTTATAATTATCAATAAAGAAATCATATGTTTTCTTCTGTGAGTTTACAGAGTACATAATTTTTTCTTTTACCTTTTCATACTTTCGAATCTTAACTAGCAAATCATCTTCTTCAATAAATGAACCAATATCAAGATTATCAAGTTCATCTCGTTTTGCTTCTTGTTGGTCAACAATATCTTTTATTTTTTTAAGTAATGCATCAACTTCTTCCTTATCAACTGATGATACATTAATATTTTTCAATGATTCAAGATAGTCTTCTTTTTGTTGAAGCAACTCTGACTTTAAATATAATTGATTGTCAATTGATTGTATTTCTGACTTCGTTTCTGAAATATCATTACGCAACAAATCATTCATTTGTGTGAACACATGAAGATTCAAAATATCATCGACAACTTGTCGACGGTCATTTGGCTTCATCTTCATGAAAGGAATATAATTTGCAGAACCTAAAACTACAATCTGCTGAAATGTTTGATATGTGAAATTAAGAATTGTTTTTTCAAATTCATCTTGTTGATCTTTCGATGATGATTGAATATCAAATTGTTCACCGTCACGATAGATTTCGAAAACATTCGGCTTAATACCACGAACAATTCGATAATGAGTTTTGTTTTTAGTAAAAGTTAACTCAACTAAACAATTCTTTTTATTGTAAACATTAATCAATTGAGGTTTGTTGATGTTACGAAAAGGTCTGCCAAACAAGGCAAAGGTAATCGTATCAAGAATTGATGAGGACTTTCCTGAGAAGTTTGCACCTGTCACCAATGTTGTTTTAAAATCTTTCAAGTTGACTTCAGTTGGTGTGTCACCAAAAGAAAGAAAGTTCTTGAAAGAGATTTTTTCAAATTCAATGATCATATAGAATGTCCTTATGCAGAGAAAGTTGTGTTGTACTGATTCGATACTTTAACAAATGTGGCGCATTTTGTCAAGTCTTTTAATTGATCTGCACCAACATATGTGCAGGCACTTCTCAAACCACCAAGAATTTCTTGAATGGTATCAGCAACTTTACCACGATAGGGTACGAGAACCTCACGGCCTTCAGCAGCACGATAATCTTTGAGACCACCGAAATGAATATCATTTGCCTTCTTGCTGCTCATGCCATAAAATTCCACGAACTTCTTTGTCTCACGAACTAATTCATATGATTGAGGAAATTCTTCTGAAGTATATTCAATTTCATTTGTGATGTAATGTTTTTCAATGATTTTACCACCACCTTCATCATGACCAGCTAACATGCCACCAAGCATCACGAAGTCAGCACCACCAGCAAATGCCTTGACAACATCACCGGGACATGTACAACCACCATCAGCAATGATCAATCCACCAAGACCATGTGCAGCATCAGCGCATTCCATCACTGCTGACAATTGTGGATAGCCAACACCTGTTTGAATACGAGTAGTACAAGCAGAACCAGGACCAATGCCAACTTTAACAATATCAACACCACTGAGAATCAACTGTTCTGTCATTTCACCAGTGACAACATTTCCTGCAATGATTTTTAGATTTTTTGAAAGGTCACGAATCTTCTGAATGAATTCAACAAACCTTTCGCTATATCCATTTGCAACATCAATACAAACATACTTGAGATTCCTACACATACCATATACGTCACAAAATTTTCGAAAATCATAGTCTGTAATACCAATGCTCATTGCAGAATATTCACAATCTGTTTCTGAGTTGCAAAAGAATTCAACTAATTGAGATGTATCATATGTTTTTTTCAAACAAGTAAACATCTTTTGTTGAGCAAACACTTTTGCCATTTCAATTGTACCAACACCATCCATGTTTGCGGCCATGATTGGTAGACCAGACCATTTGATTTTACGAAACTCTCGAACGAGAGAAACATCTTTGCGAGAACCAAGAGTCGATCTTTTAGGCCGCAACAAGACATCACTGTAATCCAGTTTCAATTCATTTTCAATTCGCATAATGTATTTTCCTTGTGTGTTACATTTTCATGCCGACAACAAATACTGAACTATTTTTCAAGTTGTAGTATGAGTCCGGTTGATTATCATATTGAATTCGTGCGGTGTGATAGTAAACATTATGTTGAAGTCCAACATAAGTATCTTCATTTAAACTTACCAAACTGATGAAGTTCATTCCTCCAATGAAATGAAGTCGATGATCAAGTATACCATAGTTTACTCGCTCACCATTCTCTTCAAATTCATCATATGAAATGCCAAAGGACAAGTCTGTTCCAATAATTAATTTTTCAGTATCGTCTGAAATTGGAAATTCCTTTGCGATACCAAGACCAACCATAGGTGCAAGAGTACGAGCATTGAAACGATGCATGATATTTTTACTATCACGAATATTTCTTTTAAACTCTGTCGCAAGAACAGAGACTCGATAGGTAGCTGAAATACCATTCTCTTGTTCATCAAGAATATACGATGGAGTAAATTCAATAATTGTGCCCTGATCGGTAACACTGACATCATCTGCATAATTATTAAACTCTGCTGTTGATTCTCCAATACCCACCCAACGTGGTTGCAATTCGTCAACAACGTTCATTTCGTGACCACCTGCTAATGAAACAGATGCTAACAATGTCAAACAAGCAGATAGGAATAACTTCTTCATATTGCTCTCCTGTAAAGAAGTAAAAAATATATTTATCTTAATTATACTTTTTTTGAATTAGAAAGTATTCAGTAAGTAATTTACTCAGATAAACTTCGGGTTGAATTTTTTTCCAAGATGATATCGTATTCAATGTATGATAGAACTCCTCTTCAAGTTCAAAAGAAATTGAATTAGTTTCTTGATTGTATTGCATACTGATAATGCCCATACCTTCTGCAAAATTTTGAATTTTCTTTTCAACAGTATTATTCATTTTTGCAATCGGTACTTGAATCTCCTTTACCTTTTTTGGTTTTGGTCGTTCAACAGGCGCACCAGCTTTTCGTTGCATTGGTGCATTTGCTGCACCCGCAATTGGTCCAAGTTTACCAGTTGATTCTGGATCTGATTGATTCTTTAATTGTTCAAGAATCGAATCATCAACTTCTTCAACTTGTTTTCTTGGTGCAATTTGTCTTCTTCTTTTTTTACTCATACGTTTTCCAATTCTGCTTCTTTAAGTAACTGCATAACTTTCAATTCAATTTTATCTCCATAAGTTATATTATTTTCAACTGTATATTTTTTTACAGCATTTTTGCAAAGGTCATAAATGTTTTCTTCTTCAATGTCAAAGTCTTCACCTTCTGCATCATAACTTTTATCATCTTCGACAATAGTAATATCTAAAGGACCTGCATCAGCCAATTGTTTAATAAACTTTTCAAACTTCGAAGCACTTGATTTCTCACGAACAATTACTTTGACATAAGTATTCTTGATATGCTCCTTGTCAAGTTTAATTACACGGTCTGAATATTCAATTCTCTGAAACATTGTATAGGGATTTTCAATGAATACAAGTTCTGATGTTTCAAGGTTTAACATATGAAAGCCTCTTTGATCACCAAAGTCATTCCAGGTAATATGATATGGATTTCCCAAATACATTATATTACCCTTCTTACTTCGATGATGAAAGTGCCCAGAGTATACATTTTCAATTCGTGAAAATAATGTTGAATTAAATTCACCATCAGCATGTGCATATCCACTATACATTTCAAAGCCATTAATTTCTAAATGACCAAAACAATATCTTTCTTTATTGCGTAATAATTTAAATGTGTCTGCTTTATTTTCTTCATTGATCCATGGAATCAATAGAACTTCATGACCATTTACTTTTGTTTTTGTAGGTTCACGATACACAACTACATTTTCATAATCACTCAGTAAAAGATCAAGTGTATTTACATTGTTGGTATTTTTATAATATGCCGTGTGATTTCCAACAATACTATGAATCTTGATATTCTTATTCAATAACTTATCATAATATCTTTCTTTTACTTGATTTAAAATATAGAAGTCAACAGATTTTCGGCGGTCAAATGTATCTCCTAGATCAATGATCTCTTCAACACCATATTCTTCAAGTGCAGGGAAGAATACGTTATCATAGAACTTCATGAAATAGTCAAGAAAAATTTGAGAATTGCTTCGAGCGCCAAAATGCTGGTCTGTTACCAGTGCAATCCATTTTGGCATATTATTTCCTTTCTAAACTTAGAATTTGTTGTTTCTCTTCTTTTTTCTTACGTTGTCTTTTTCTCTTCTTTTCCATTTTGCTTTCATATTCGTTTACATAGTTTCGTGTATGAATCAACCAATCATCACTCATAATTTTACCATCGTAAGTATCATCGTGGTCTTCTTGAAAAGAAGAATCCATTAAGCCATCCATATTATGTAATGATCTTAATTTGAAATAAACTTCTCTCTTTTCTTTTTCAATTCTGCGAACAAATGCCCAGGTAGCTACTTGTGTGAAATATGAAAATGGTTCTTTTGACTTACGAGGATCAAATGATGATATGTAGAGAATACAATTTTCAATTGCATCACCGATCATATCTTCAGCATGAGTTTGACTGAATTCAATAAATCCTTTTTTGCGAATTAGATTCTGACAGATTTTTAAAATGCACTCACCAATGTAATCATCAATTGGTATACGATGTAACATATCTTTAATTTTTTGATTCACTAAACTTTTTCGATTATCATTTGCTTGTGTTTCGCTTACAAGTTGATAATATCTTTGTTGTCTTTTCTTCACTTCTAAAACAGTATCATAACGATGAAGTAAATGCTCATAAAATTTTTGCTTATCAACGAAATTTGCTTTAGCCATAAATTATACCTCTTAGTAGTTTGTTTGAAAATAAAACGTCCTCGGTATTATTATATCATAGTCCAAAGTCAATGTCAAGCAGATTTTAATAAATGTTCATAATACTTTATGTCAAAATCTTCTTCAATATAATACTTGTACCTTTCTTCAAAGTGGGAATAAACATAATTTTTTTTGTTTCGATATATACGATCAGCAATGTCATATACAGTGGCGACTTCTTTTGAATCATGCTTTCGCAGAATTCTACCAACAGATTGAAGGACACGAATTTTCGATTTTGTTGGCGAGGCGAATATTACATTGTGAAGTGCTGGGATATTGACACCAGTTGAGAAGACACCACTACTTGCCAGAATGATATTGTCTGCATGGTTGTCTCGAACATGTTGTCTTATATTCTCCCGAAGTTCCGCTTTGGTGTCACCGGACATGAAGAAAATGTTTTTATTTTTAATAACTTTCTCAACTTGATCATAGAGAACCATTCCGTGATTCTCAACATAATTGAATAGAATCAGAGTGTTACCTTTCAGTGTCTTTGCCAGATTGATGATGAAATCATTCCTTGCCTGGTGACTGACAAGATAGTCGATCTCCTCCTTGTAATTCATCTTGGGTGGGGAATCTTTATGATCTAAGATGATACATTTCACCTTCAAATCACTGAGCATCTTATTGTCGATAAGTTCACTAGTTGAAATAATCTTCTTTGGTTCACCAATGGTACTGATAAGTAACATCTCATGTACCTTCTCACCTGTCAGTGTACCAGTCAAGCCCACACGAAAATCGGCATTCTCACAATAATTGAGAATCTTTTGTAATGTCTGACCAGTTGCTAGGTGGGTTTCATCAATGACTACAGTGTCAAATTGCTTGAACCAATCCTTCTCAAGATTCTGCAAACTTTGCCAAGTTGACAACATGATCGAAGACTGCACTTCTTTGGTCTTACCAGCATATACTTCTTGTACATCAAGAGGCGCAAAGTTTGGTGAGTAATCAATGAAGTCTTGTTTCATCTGACTTACAAGATTTACAGTAGGTACGATCATTAAAACATTTCTTTCCAATTGTTCGAACAATCGCATCAGTAGATAGATGATTGCTGATTTGCCACTTCCAGTTGGTGAAACTAAAATTGACCTTTGTTTCTGAACTGCATGAACAAAAGCCTGAACTTGATAGTCACGAACTTCAAATGGCATCTCAAGTGCCTCAATCAAATCGTGTGCATCTTCCGTTGTAAAATCAACAGGTTCAATATCAAAGTCACATTCAAATTGATAACCCTTATACTTACAATAATTTTTCACACGATGAACAAGACCTAATGGCATACGATGCCGTCTTGAGTCAATCAGTCTTATTTTACCATCCCATTTTTTAGCTTTAAACTTAGGATGAAATTTTGCACTTGGTACAAAATATGAGAATACATCACTCAACTCATGTACAATGCCAGCATCCGTCTGAAGTTGGCAAGTACTCCAGTTGAGAAACTTTATAAAGATCTTATCCATTTACTCTTTTAAATAACCACTGTTAATTCGATGCATCTGGGCGAATTCCTTTTGATTGAAACCCCATGAGGTAATAAACTTAATGCATCCTTCAATTCTTTTGAGTAAAGATTCTGTGACTTTAATTTCACCAATCAATTCACAATATCTTTCATCTGCTTTAATTACGGAATCAATTTCTTGCTTTGTGTAAGCAATCTGTAAAGGTTCAAGATTATATTTTTCTTTTAGCCGTTCAGAAATTGGCTTTTTCGTATAGTATAATTTTAAAATATTTTCAAGAGAAGTCAGTTTAGTATTCAACTGATTCAATTGATATTGAGCTTTATAATAAAAATCCCAATACTTATTATACTTATTCTCAAGAGTGAGTGTAATTTCTGGAAGGTTTTCGAGATTTCTTGCAACATCCTTTGGTTTAGGATAGTCAAGTTCCCATTGCTCAGAGACCATATCATGTGTAATCATAATGCTCCATAATATTAATAATAATCATGTGAAGGAACTAATTCTCTCTTGTATATAGTAAAGTTAAAAGAAGCAGATGCAATCAATTCAGAAGCATCCGAAGTCATTAAATTTAATCCTGTCAGTGAGTTAGGCATTACATGATAGAAATGAAAGCGAAACAGAGGACGGTTATAGCTATTATTCAGAGTTAACATACCATAACTTTCGTCACCTTCAAATCTTTTTAGATCATTACGATCTTCGAAGCTATGTGGAAATGATATTGCTCTCATCCAATCATGCATCTCAAAGTAGTTGGCTAGGTCTTCTTGAACAATGAAGTTAATATTCAGCTGGTCAAATTGTGCAGAGTCTGCGCCTTGATATGTTGTGTTGAACAATGTGGCAACCTGAGGATTGTTGATGTTCAAACCCGGCAAATTTACTTCAGTCAATGTATATGTGACGTTTGGCAACACACTGAAGTACATTTCAAACCTGTTGACCTGGCTGAAATTATTATCTAAATTTCCATTGTTTACTGAAAGTAGAGATGGTCCAGACATATTGAAAAAAATTTCTTGACAAAATTAGAATTGTTTGATATGATCTTTACTCTATTTATTCTCTCACATTTTCAAGGAGATGCAACCATGAACATTTTTTATCTACATCAAGATCCTGCCACTGCTGCCGTGATGCACAATGACAAGCATGTAGTAAAGATGATCTTAGAGACAGGTCAAATGCTAAGTGCTGCTCATCGTATTCTTGATGCAAAGCAAGTTGTTGTAAAGATAAATAAAAATGGTAATAAAAAAATAAAATATGAATTTGAAAATGAGCAAAAAGAAAGAGATGTATATAAGGCTGCATACATCAACCATCCCTGTACAGTATGGTGTCGACAAACAAAAGCAAACTACAATTGGCTATACAACCTATTTGTAGAATTGTGTAAAGAATATAATTATCGTTATGGAAATACTCCACACAAATCACAGGTGAGACTAACCGAGTATATCAAACATCCACCTGTAAACATTCCTGATGGTCCTTTTGAACAACCACCTCAGGCAATGCCCGACCAGTATAAAGATCCAGATTCAGTTACCGCCTATCGCAACTATTACATAGGCGAAAAAAATTACGGCAATTTACCCAGATGGACAAAACGAAATCCACCTGAATGGTTTATATTTGCAAACACTAACGATAAATAATTTTATGAAACCATTTATTAATTACGGCACAGATGTTGATGTTGAAATTGAAGAAAGAACTACTGACCAAAGTATACCAGTGATGGTACAAACGATCAATAGTGATGATGTTTTCTTCTTTGAGCAAAGTAGTGTTTCGAAAAACATGAGCAACAATCAACTCAAAGTGGTCAATGTTGATGAGCATTTTGTATTTAATGCTCCTGCAGTCATGCAAATTTATAAAACTTTTAAGAAGAGGTGCTGAATGTATTCATCTAAGATAGCTAAAATTACAAATGAGCTTTTGCCCTCTTCTTGGGAAGGTAAAGTTGATGAAAATAAAGTTGTCGAAACAATCAACTATGCAGACGGCTCAACATTATCTCTCACATTTGAAATGGAAAAAAGTGCCCCAGACGAAGAACAAGTGCATCCCTTTTCATTAATACATGAAGTTGTTGATGATGAATACTATGATGATGAAGAAGATGATGATGATATATATGTAATGGTTGGTGATGAAGAGAATGGATTTCCAATTCATCGAGATGTTCTAGATGTTTACATTGCAATGCAGGAGGAATCAGAATAATATGTCTGCAGTAGATCATGAAGTACTAAAAGATTTAATTGAGATTAAATCTCTGTTGAAAAAATTAAATTCGTCCTTTAATTCAGAAGAACCAGATTATTATGATGAACAATCAAATCTTGGGTTTTTTGAGGATACAACTGTTGTCGAAGATTTAGGTCTAATAAGTACAAATGAGGATAATTTAAATCCTGATATTAATATTTTTGAAAAGGTTGAAAAGGAGGCTACTATGTCAGAAAAAGAAGTTACCACCGATGAAGTTGAAATTCAACTTGAACTTGAAGATGAAACTTTTTTAGGTCTAGCAAAACTTGCACACAAGAAAAACATTACGTTTAACGAACTTGTTGTTAACATTATGCAAGAATATATTGAAGACAGAAAAAAAGATAAATAATTAAGCGTAGTTATATATTTTTTAAAACAATTTAATCTGAGCAAATAATGCCTGACGGTCCTACTATAAAAGGTCCCGATGAATTATATAAATTTGTGAATGATTATTTTATGCAGAATCAAAAACATAATTTAACAAAAGAAGAATTTTACCAGTGGTTAGCAAGTTATGAAACAAAGGACTTGCAACGGCTGAGTGAGCTTGAAATCAAGCTGAATAATTCAGTACAAGAAATCAATGAAGTAAAGAATCATGTATTTGATGAAGAACATTATCATCGAAAATTCGATTCATTCTTCTACCGAACAATTCTTCCCAAAGTTGGCGAAATTGTTGACCGTGAAAAGGCTCGTATCTTCGAGTCTATTGATCGAATTCGGGGGACTGTTTCTGATCTTGATAATAATACTGTCAAGAAATCAAACGTAACAAAATATATTGGTGCTGCTGCCGGCATTTTATTTGCTGGTGGTGTTGGCTCAACATGGAATGCTTTGTTCGACATGCAGCAAAAACTTGATACTGTACCTGTACTAAGTACAGCAGTTGAAGAACTACAAGAAAAACAACGTGAATATGAACGAAACTTTTTTGTTATTGATGGTGCTTCAACTACACTTAAAGATAGAGTTGATACATTTGAAAAGAATCAACTAGAACTTAAAACAACTGTTTCTGATGCTAATCTTCGTTTGACAAATGTTGAATCAAGTGTTGAAGATGTCTTTGGAGCAATACGAAGTGGCGGAGGACCAGGATCAACATTCCCATAAAGTATGAAAAAAGAATTTAATGTACTCAGTGATAGTGAGCAAAAGAAAGTTTTACCATCAATTACAACATATCATTCAAGTATTTTCACAATCAATCGTGAGAATGTTGATGAAAGAACCACACAATATGGGGAACATGTTTTTGTAATTGATGATTTCTTTCTTGACTTTGAAAATATTCAAAATCTCTCCAAAAAAATTCCCTACACATACGATAAATTTGGATTGAATTTTTCTGCATATCTTTATCGTAGTCCAATTCATATTGAACATACAATTGCTGAACAATATATAGACTTCTTTAGTGAATTGTTTCAAACTGATGTAGGTATTTGTCCGAAAAAAGCAAAAGAAATTTCAGAACTTGTTACTGAAGATAAGGAAGATTATCCAATTGTTTTAGATTCTACATTTTCTTATTTCACAAAAGATTGGTATGATTTACATTTTATGATGATGGATCCACATCAAGATGCCGATCATTTAAAACCTGTTGATCCTCGTGACTATATACTTAGTAAAGAGAAAGAACAATTTTATGTTATGATTGTCTATCTCAACGATGGACCTGGTACTTCTTTATATGCCTATAAAAAAACTCGAAAAGATATCGAACACTATTCAGCTTCAAAAACATTTAGTTGTATTGCTTTTGAACATGAATTAGGTTATAAAGAATTTTATGATGAGATATTAACAATTGAAGGAAAATCAAATCGAATGCTAATCTATCCGATGAGTTGTCCTCATAAAGTATCAAATTATAAACAAGGAATTGATTATAGTGAATTTGAAAAAGAAGGTAGGTTTTATTTTATGTTAACACATATATTTAAGAGGTGATATTATGGAAGAATTAGATTTAGTTGTAGAACCGGATTCGGATTTAAATAAAGAATTAGCACCATATCCTTTACCATTAACATATTGTGAAACAGCATTTATGTTGAATATGAATAATATAAGTGAAAGGGTTACAAAATATGGCGATTATTGTTGGTATGTAAAAGATATATTTTTAGATTTTGATCTTGTATATGACTTTGTGCGCAGACTTCCATATACTTATAATCGTGATTTAAATAATGCTGCATACCTATATCGGGCTCATTGGCAATTACCAACTGTATTTAATAGACATTTGACAACGTTTATAACAGAAGTTACTGATTTGCCAACTGACTATAAGCTTGAAAATACTAAAGATTCACGTCCAATTCATTTTACATCATCATTTTTCTCAAAAGCTTGGTATGATATGCACTATATTGATTTGATGCCACATCAAGATGACGAAGGTGGGGGTTTATTTGATTTAAATCAAGAACTACCTCAAAATAGATTTGTACAATATGTTATGATTGTTTACATGAATGATGGATTGGGAACTTCTCTTTATACTAGTTCTGAAAAAGAATATGATTTGCAACAGTTTGCAAAGAGAGAAGTACATAAAATGATGGGACGTTTTGATTTTATTAATCTTGAAACAACCAATAATTGGAAAGAATTATATACAGAAATTTTGACATCACCAGGACATAAAAACTCAGCATTTATATATCCAGCGAATGTACCACATCGTGTTTCACAATATAAGGACAGCACACCCATAGGAGAATTTGAAAAGGATGGTCGTTTTTATTTAATGCATAGTTTTAATTTAAATTTTATTTGATAAATATAAATATACCTAAACTATATTTTTATCAATTATACTAAAATTTCAAATGAAGACATTTAAAGAGTTTAAAGCAGAAATACTTGAGGGCGTTTTTGATCGCTTGGGCGCAAAAGCTGAGCCAAGTAAAGAAGAATTAGCAAAAGAAAAGAAAAGACAACGTGCTGAAAAAATTCTAAAGAAAACAGGTGATTCACGCCTAAGCATGGATCTCGACGGTGATGATAATGACATGCATAGGTATGGACGAAGAATGTAATGAAGACCTTTAAAGACTTCATTTGTCAAATTCAAGAAAAGGCTCTTTCAAAATCTCAACAACGTTTATTTGGTATGGTTCATGCTTACCAAAAAGGTAAGCTAAAGGACCCGCCAGATGAAGTGAAGAAGATTGCAAAGAGCATCAAAAAATCTGACGCCAAAGATTTCGCACAGACAAAGCACAAAGGCCTTCCCGAACGAAAAGGATAAAAAATGAAATACTTAATTGTATCGTTAATGTTGCTGGTATATATTTTTATACCTGACAACGTATTGGCAGGTGGTCACGAACAAATCAAACTTAAACTTCATCACTTCTTTTCACCAACAGAACCACCACAAACTAAAATGTTGGAGCCTTGGGCCAGAGAAGTTGAGAGATTGAGCAAAGACAAAGTAAAAATTCTAATTGTACCGGGCATGAGACTTGGTGGAAAACCAGGTGATTTGGCAAAACAAGCAAGTGAAGGCAAAATCACCGACCTTGTTTGGACAATCAATGGCTATAGCGGAAAGGATTTTGAAAGTTCAGAAGTCTTTGAATTGCCATTTGTTCACACAAATGATCCTGTTGCTACAAACTTGGCAATGAAAGAAATGTTTCCTATTGATCTGAAACAAGATTACGACCGTCAAAATCTTGAAGTGATGTTTCTACATGTTCACCAAGGTCAAGCAATTCAATCAAAAGGATTTCCTGTTCGCAAGCCAGAAGATTTTCGTGGTAAAAGAATTCGAATTCCCAGTCGAACAGGTGCTTGGGTGATTGAAGAGTTGAAGGGATCACCAGTGAGTGTTCCTGTCAACTTGATTCCACAAACACTTCAAAGAAGAACAGCAACGATTGTGTTCATTCCTTTCAATGTGAATCCTTTGCTGAAACTTGAGCAACATGTTTCACATTTCACAGAAGGTCACAATCAAACAAGATTTGGAAATGTTGTCTTTCAAGTTTCAATGAACAAAGATAAATGGAACAGTTTGCCACCTGATGTCCAAAGAGCATTTCGCCAAGCATCTGGAGAAAAGTTTCTCAGAGAAATTGGTCAGATGTGGAAAGACGATGAGCAAAGAGGTGTTGACTTGATGAAAACATTTCGAAGAGATCATATTGTTTTGACTGAAGAAGAGACAAAGGCTTGGGAAAAAGCCTTAGCGCCCGTAACAGAAAGATGGATTCGAGATGTTCGGGCAGATGGTGTTGATGGAAAACGATTGGTTGAAAAAGCCAAACGCCTCATCGCCAAGCACTCAACTATGCAAATAGAGTTATGAAGAAATTACTTCTATTATTTGCCTTAATAGTATTACCATATCAATTAGCATATGCTCTTGTTGATCGCCAACTCATCACAAAGACATATGCAACAAATTGTTTTATCATGGGATACTGTTCATTTAAAATTCCTGAGGATCAAGCAGGTGTTCTTGATCCTCAAGTTTTTCGTATATCAGCAGAAAATGAAGTAACATTTCGAATTTTAGATATGAGTGTTAATCTTGACATTGCTCGATGCGGTCGTGCAATGAAAGAAAAAATTTGGAAGTATGTTGTAAGAACACTATATAATAATAACGGCAACATCACACTTCGTGTTGTTGGTAAATTCAAATCCTCAAATGCCGCTTTTGTAGATATTGGACAGGTGAGTGTGTCCGATATTATTGATTATCAACAATTCAGTTGTCGATAATTACTTGACATTTGTTTTTTAGTATGATATAATAAGTTGAGTCCTTTAACTTATTTTTCACAAACACATATACACATAAGGAGATACTATGAGAGAAACAGTACCTTTTGTAATTTTTAATACCCGTGTCCGTGACGAAGGAATTGGTGGAGATAATCCATATCGATGGCAAGAAATGAATACTGATGACTATTTCGGAAGTAAAAAAGTTTTACTATTTTCTTTGCCCGGTGCGTTTACACCAACTTGCAGCACAATGCAACTTCCTAAATTTGAAGAACTATACGATGCTTTTATGGATAAAGGCTTTGATGAAGTATATTGCATGTCCGTAAATGATTCATATGTAATGAATGCATGGGCAAAAAGCCAAAATTTAAAAAATGTTAAAGTTATTCCTGATGGCTGTGGTGACTTCACTCGGCAAATGGGAATGCTTGTTGAGAAGAGACCTGAGTGTTTTGGAATGCGTTCATGGAGATATGCAGTAGTAGTTGAAGATAAGAAAATTACTCAGTGGTTTGTTGAGCCAGGACAATCAGACAATCATCCATCTGATCCATATACTGTAACAAATCCAGAACATATTCTCGACAATTTAGAAGGCGAACAAATACTTGTATAATTTATGAAAGTAGGAATCATTGGCACTCGTTCTCGTAATGAAGATTGTGATAAAGCCAAGATTCATACTGTTCTGCTAGATATTCTTCAGCGAAATGTAATTACAACTATTGTTTCAGGAGG
>Ga0255743_10001027_pt1 | contig 24035 bp, 25 predicted proteins | sample 101ome_19_FD_179950 | JGI IMG/M metagenome (GOLD analysis project Ga0255743, IMG submission 179950) | Coastal salt marsh microbial communities from the Groves Creek Marsh, Skidaway Island, Georgia - 101405AT metaG (version 2) | ecosystem: Environmental > Aquatic > Marine > Intertidal zone >... | reverse complement strand
ATTTTTCTAATAAATTTTTTTCTAGTGAGCCTGCGTTAACCCCTATTCTTATAGAGCAATTATTAGCTTTAGCAGCTTTAATTACCTCTAAAATTCTTTGTTTATCTCCTATGTTGCCGGGATTAATTCTCAAACAACTTGCTCCCATTTCAGCTGCTTCTATTGCTCTTTTATAGTGAAAATGAATATCAGCGACTATTGGTACTGTAACTTCTTTGATAATTCCTCTTAAAGCCTTAGTGGATTCTTCATCTGGACAAGAGACCCTAACAATATCTGCGCCTGCATCCTCTAATGAGTGAATTTGATTAATAGTTCCTTTAATATCTGTTGTAAGTGTATTTGTCATCGATTGAACACTAATTGGTGAATTGCCACCAACTTTAACGTTGCCAACTTTAATTTCTTTTGTAATTTTTCTATTAATTATTCTGTGAGGTCTAACTTCCATTAATCAAGATCAAAAATTGTATGTAATTTTTTTACTGCTTTTAAAGTATTATCTTCATCTATAATAACTGATAATTTAATTTCAGAGGTAGAGATGGCTAAAATATTTATTCTCTCGTCTGAAAGACCTCTAAACATTTTATAGGTAACTCCGGGAGTAGAAACCATTCCTGCTCCTACAATAGAAACCTTAGCAACTTTATCATTGTGAATAATGTCTTTATATTTTATCTCACTTTTTTCTTTTAAAATCTCTTTAGTTTTAGCTACGTCATCCCTTTTTACAGTAAATGTAACATCTGTAGTTTTTTGATCTGATGAAATATTTTGTATTACCATATCAACATTGATCTGTGCTTTACTAAGAGGTTCAAAAATATTAGCAGCAACTCCTGGTCTGTCCTCTACACCAATGAGAGTAATTTTTGCATCATCTTTTGAATAAGCTACGCCTGTAACACTTTTTGTGTAGTCAATATTTTCTTGGTTAAAAATTTTTGTACCTTTTCTTTCAGTAAAAGTTGATTTAACTTCTAGAGGAATATCATACATCATTGCGGTTTGGACAGCAGATGATTGCATTACTTTTGCTCCTAAAGATGACAATTCTAACATTTCATCGTAAGAAATTTTGTCAATTTTTTTTGCTACTGGAATTTTATTTGGATCTGAGGAATAAACTCCATCTACATCAGTATATATTTCACAAGAGTCAGCATTTAATATCTTCGCTACAGCAACTGCTGTTGCATCAGAACCTCCTCTTCCTATAGTTGTAATATCTGCGCTTTCTGAAACACCTTGAAAGCCTGGAATAATTACAACTCCTTGTTCATTCAAAAAATTATTAATTTTTTCAACGTTCATATTAATTATTCGTGCGTTGGAGTGTTCTCCATTTGTTAAAATTGGTATTTGCCAATTCATCAATGATTTAGCTTTAATATTCAATTTTATTAAAGCGCCAGCTAGAAGTGCGCTTGTAACTTGTTCTCCTGAAGATAAAAGAACGTCAAGCTCTCTTTTGCTAAATTTATTAGAAATTTCATTTGAGAGTTTAATAAGTTCATTTGTTTTTCCTGCCATTGCAGAAACAACTGCAACCACATTATTTCCTGCTAAATGCTCTTTTTTAATGATACTGGCAACATGTTGAATTCTTTCAATAGATCCAACAGATGTTCCACCAAACTTTAATACTTTTTTAGTCATTTAAGAATGTAATATAATAAATTATAGATATTAATATAAATTTAAATAATTAAAAATGAGTACTACTATAAATAAAGAAGAAATACAAAAGTTTTCAAAATTATCTGAGGAATGGTGGGATGCTAACGGAAAATTTAAACCTCTCCATATGTTTAATCCTATTAGAATTGAGTACATAACGGAAAATATTAAAAAAAATTTTAAAATAAATAGCGATAAAATAAATTATTTAGAGGGTTTAAAAATTCTAGATATTGGATGCGGCGGCGGCTTAATAAGCGAACCTATAACAAGACTTGGAGCAAAGGTTACGGGGATTGATGCATCTGAAAAAAACATTAATGTTGCAAGAATACATGCTAAGGAAAGTGGTTTGGAAATAGACTATGTTAATACCTCACCAGAAAACTTAAAAAATTTTGAAACTTATGACGTGATTTTAAATTTAGAGGTTGTTGAACATGTTAATAATGTTGGTCTATATATAAAATCTTGCAGAAAATTATTAAAAAAAAATGGATTAATGTTTACTGCTACTTTAAATAGAACTTTGACTTCGTATGTTAAAGCTATTATTGGTGCTGAATATATTTTAAGATGGCTTCCTATTGGAACTCACGATTGGAATAAATTTTTAAAACCTGAACAATTAGAAAGCTACTTAACTAGTGAAAAACTTACTACACAAGATATGAGCGGACTAGAGTTTAATCCATTTACTAAAAAATGGAAAAAATCATCTGACTTATCTGTTAATTATATTATTTGTAGTTTAAAAAACTAATTATCTTTATTAATCCAAGGTATTGATAATAAATCTATTCCTTCTTCCGATAATTCTTTTCTTTCCTCAGAAGTTGTTGTGCCATAAATAGCTTTTTTATTTTTTTTATCATAATAAATTTCTCTTACTCTTTTACTAAAATCCTTTCCAACATAATCAAAGTTTTTTTCTATATATTTCCTTAATTTAATAAGTTTATTTTTCTGACTCTTTGCATCCTTTTCTATAATATCAAATTCATCTTTTTTACTTTTTGAATTTGATAATCTTGGAGCCATTATAGATTTATCTATTTTTCTTGATAAACAAAAAATACATTCCAATAATTTTCTTTTTTTCAATTTTTCAAATTCCTCTGAGCTAGAAAACCAACTTTCAAACTCATGATCATTATGACATTTTAAATTGTATTTAATCATTTAATTTCTATAATCAGCATTAATGTCTATATAATCATGTGTGAAATCACATGTGTAACATGTAAAACTATCATTACCAAGTTTAAGATTTACTTCAATAGTTATCGAACCCCATTGCATATATTCTTTTAATTTTTCTTCATCGTAGGTTTCAGCAACTTTTCCATTTTCTGCAACAACAAAGTTTCCAATTTTAATTTTTAATTTTTTTTGATCTACTAACTCTCCTGACTTACCAATGCCCATAGCAATTCTTCCCCAATTAGGATCTTCTCCAGCAATGGCGGTCTTGAATAAAGGAGAGTTGGCAGTCGAAAAAGCAATATTTTTCGCACTCCCTAAAGATTTAGCATTAATTACGTTAACCGTTACAAATTTTTTTGCTCCTTCACCATCTACAACTATTTGCTTAGCTAGATTTAAACATAAATTTTTTAGAGCTATTTCAAACTTTTGAACTGCTTTATCATTTAAAGAAATATTAGGTCCAATTTTTACTGCTCTTGTGGAAAAAATAGTAACCATATCATTTGTTGATTGATCGCTATCTACTGTTATAGCATTAAAAGAGTTATTAACTGCTCTTTTTAATAATGTTTTTAGTAAATTAGAATTTATATCTGCGTTAGTAAAAATAAATGAGAGCATAGTTGCTAAATTTGGAGCAATCATACCGGAACCTTTTGCTATAGCAGATATTTTGATTAGTTCGTCTCCAATTATTATTTCTTCATAAGCTACTTTGGGCTTTGTGTCAGTTGTCATAATTGCCGAAGCCATTTTTATCCAATACATTTTATTATGATCTGTTCTTAATTTATCTACTAAATCAGGAAGTCTGTCTTTGATTTGATCAACTGGGAACTCTTCTCCTATCACTCCAGTAGAGGCAAAAATGAGATCTTTTATTTTAACTGTTTCACTTGTTCCTTTCTGACTTTTAGACTCCTTAATTGTTAATATCCTAGATAAATTTTTAGCTAGCGTATCAATGCTTTCTTTTCCTTGTTTGCCAGTAAAAGTGTTTGCATTTTTTGTGTTGACTAAAAGACCTTTGATTATTTTTTTGTGAGAATTATTATTCCAAGGTATAAATTCTGCTGTAATACTATTTGATGTAGTTAATGTTGCATAGTTAGCTCCCTTTGAAAAATAAAAAAGCGCTAAATCGTCTCTTCCATCTTTATACAAATCTGCTGATATAGAGGCCATTTCTAAACCTTCAATTTGTTTAAGGTTCTGAAACTCACCCATTTTTGATAGTTTTGTTTTTTCGCTTAAGAAATTTTTAATATTTATTGTCATTATTACTGTTTAATTTAAATTAATAATACATATATAGATGTAAAATGAATTTATTTACAAGAACTTTAAGTAAAATATTTAAAAGCTCTAATCAACAAGAATTAGATAAAATTCAAAATTTAATCCAATCTATTAATAGTAAAGAAAAAGAGTTAAAAACTTTGAGCGAAGCAGATTTTAAAGAAAGAACTTTAAAATTCAAAAAAAAAGCTCAAAATGGATTATTTAATCTTGATAATTTAATTCCAGAAAGTTTTGCTTTAGTTAGAGAGGCTGCTAAGAGAACATTGGGTGAGAGACACTATGATGTTCAACTTGCCGGAGGATTAATACTTCATCAAGGAAAAATAGCCGAAATGAAAACTGGTGAAGGTAAAACCCTTGTTTCAACTCTACCTGCTTATTTAAACTCACTAACAGGAAAGGGGGTACATATAGTAACAGTTAACGACTATCTTGCTAAAAGAGACGCAGAGTGGATGGGGAAAGTTTTCAGGTATCTAGGTGTAACAACTGGATGCATAACTAATGACATTGATGATATCCAAAGAAAAAATAATTATTCCAAAGATATTACTTACGCAACTAATAACGAGCTTGGGTTCGACTATTTAAGAGACAATATGAAATATGAACTTGATGATATGGTTCAAAGAGAACACAATTTTTGTATTGTTGATGAAGTAGACAGCATTCTTATTGATGAGTCTAGAACACCTTTAATTATTTCAGGAAAATTAGAAGATAAGGCTACATTATACTCTACATCAAATGATTTTATAAAATACCTTGAAAATAAAGATTATGAATTAGATGAAAAAAATAAGAATGCAATTCTAACAGATCCGGGAATTGACAAGATAGAAAAACTTGCAATTCAAAAAGGGATTCTTAAAAATAATAATTTCTATGACCCGGCTAATCTGGATTTAGTCCACCACATTAATCAAGCTCTAAAGGCTAATTTTCTTTTTAAGGAAGATACAGATTACATTGTAAGAAATGGTAAAGTTCAAATCATAGATGAGTTTACTGGAAGAGTGCTGGATGGACGAAGATTTTCAGATGGACTTCACCAGGCAATCGAGTCTAAAGAAAATGTTCAAATCCAGGAAGAAAATCAAACGTTAGCCTCAATCACTTACCAAAACTATTTTAGACTTTATAAAAAGTTAGCTGGTATGACTGGTACTGCAATGACAGAGTCTGAGGAATTTTTTGACATTTATAAATTAAATGTGGTTTCAATTCCTACAAATAAAGAAACACAAAGAAAAGATTTCAATGATCAAATTTATCGTACTGAAAAAGAAAAATATAATGCAATTTCAAATAAAATAATTGAATGTAATAGCAAAGGTCAACCGGTATTAGTTGGAACAACAAGTATTGAGAAATCAGAAAAAATTTCAAATTATTTAAACAGTAAAAAAATTAAACATAATGTTCTAAACGCAAAACACCACGAACAAGAGGCAAAAATAATTGCAGAAGCAGGAAAAATTGGAGCTGTAACAATAGCTACTAATATGGCAGGTAGAGGTACGGACATAAAACTTGGAGGCAACAAAGATTTTATTCTAGATGGAAAAAAAGAAAAAATTGAAGATATCAGAGTTAATGAAGAAAAAGTCAAAAAACTTGGAGGATTATTTATCTTAGGAACAGAACGTCATGAAAGTAGAAGAATTGACAATCAGTTGCGAGGAAGATCTGGAAGACAAGGAGACCCTGGTAGCACAATTTTTTTTATAAGTCTTCAAGATGAGTTAATGAGAATTTTTGGAGGAGATTCAATCGATGGAATGCTGAAAAAACTCGGTCTCAAAGAAAATGAATCTATAGACCATCCATGGATCAACAAAGCTATGGAAAGAGCTCAAAAAAAAGTTGAGAGCAGAAATTTTGATATAAGAAAAACATTAATTAAATTTGATGATGTAATGAATGATCAAAGACAAGTAATATTTTCTCAAAGATTAAAAATATTAAAAGAAAATAGTATCGAGATAATTTTAAATGATTTTTTTGATGAGATTTTAAAAAACTTAAATTCAGCTAGATTAAGCTTTCAAAAATCTGGGAATGAGAAAAATTACCTAAATGAAGTTAAAAATATAACCGGTAATTCAATTATTGATAATGATCTGATAAATTATGGCAAGTTAAAAGAAAATGAATTTAATAACAAAATCAAGGGTATCTACTCTGAAAAGAAAAATTCAAGAATTAATATTTTAGGCAAAGATCAAAGCGATATTTTAGAAAAAAAAATATTTTTGCAAATCATTGATTTTTCTTGGAGATCACATTTGCAATATCTCGAACAATTAAGACAAGTTATTGGGCTTAGACAATATGGTCAAAAAGATCCTTTATCTGAATTTAAAAAAGAAGCCTTTGTATTATTTGAAGGATTATTATCAAAAATAAAAAATGATTTAATTAAATTTCTCTTAAATTTAAATATTGTTGTTTCCTCTGAAGAAAAGACAAAAGAAAAAGAAGATCAAGGAAATAAGTCTGATAAAAAAGTTGGAAGAAATGAAAAATGCCCATGTGGTTCAGGCAAAAAATTCAAATACTGTCATGGAAACATTTAATTTTTTAAATTTTTTTAAAAGCATTTAAAGCTTTTAATCTTGCTTCCTCATGTTTAACAATCGGGAATGGGTAGTCTCTACCTAATTTAAATTTTTCATCCTTTAATTCCCAAGGTTTATGAATAAATTTTTTTGGTAAATTTTTTAATTCAGGTACCCATTTTTTTACATATTCACCTTCTTTATCAAATTTTTCACCCTGTAAAATTGGATTAAATATTCTGAAATATGGTGCAGCATCCGCACCACAGCCTGCAACCCACTGCCATCCTGCAACATTACTAGCTGGACTATAATCTAACAAACAGTTTTTGAAGTATTTTTCTCCATCTTTCCAGTTAATTAATAAATGTTTTACTAAAAATGAACCAACTATCATTCGAACTCTATTATGCATCCAACCAGTAGAATAAAGTTCTCTCATCCCTGCATCAACAATTGGATATCCAGTCAGTCCTTTTTTCCATGCATTTAAAAATTTAGAATTTTTTTCCCAAGGAAATTTATCAAATTTTTTGGAATAATTGCTTTTTAATATGTGGGGAAAGTTGTTTATTAATGAGTGATTAAATTCACGCCAACCTATTTCTGTTAGAAATTTTGTGATCCCAATTGTTTTTGTTTTTTTTTTAATACATTCATTCCATATTGTTTCAACATGGAGTTGACCAAATTTTATAAATGGAGACAATTTTGATGTCCCAACTATGTTGGGGAAATTACGGCCTTCAGAATAATTTTCTATTCTCTCTTTAATAAAATTTTTTAATTCTTTGAAAGCATGGCGTTCATCAGGGAACCAAATTTTTTCAAAAGTTTTAAACCAATTTTTTTTAGGTAATATTTTCTCTGCACTAATACAGTTTTTAAAATAATTTGCTCTATTTTTACATTTCTTAATTGCTTTCTCTTTTGGAGGTATTTTCTCAGAAAAAAATTCTTCTGCTTTTCTCCAAAAAGGCGTGAACACCTTGAACGGTGTTCCGTCTTCTTTTTTAACTTCATCGAGTTCGTTAAGAGTATTTCCTTTAAATCTTTTGTGATAAATATTTTTATTTTTTAAAATATTTAATAGATATTCATCAAATTTTAAATAATCTGGCTCATAGACCTTATTCCAATAAATTGAGAAGTTTTTTTTTTTAATCAGTGCATCAAAGAAAATTTTAAATGAATTGGCCTCAACTATTTCCAGGCTAATGTTTAGTTCATTTAGTTTTTTTTGAAAATTTAACAACGATCTACTTAGCCACCATTTTTGAGCTTCTTGTTTGTTGTATATATCTTTTTTAAAAAGATAAAAAACCACCACTTGATTATGTTTAGTGGTAGCCTCAATTAACCCATGATTTTTTATAAATCTAAAGTCATCTCTTAACCAAAATAATCCTATCTTTTTATCCATATTGAAATAATTATCAGATTAATTTTTGTTTTTCGATGTGTAAAACTTGTGGGTGGTGGCCTTGGTAAGAATCGCACTTACGACACATACCTTTTCAGGGTACTGCTCTACTACTGAGCTACAAGGCCTAAAATCTAAAAGTAATTCTACCTTTAGTTAAATCGTATGGTGTCATTTCAACCATTACATTGTCCCCGGCTAAAACTCTAATTCTATTTTTTCTTAATTTCCCAGCTGTATGAGCTAAGATTTCATGATTATTTTCTAGTTTAACTCTAAACATAGCATTGGGTAAAAGTTCTGTTACTTTTCCTTTAAATTCTAAAGTTTCTTGTTTTGCCAATTATTTAACCTTTTTTAATCTTATTTTTACAGAATTAGCATGACCATCTAAATTCTCATACTTTGCTAAATTTATAACCGATGCGCCTAATCTTTCAATACCTGTTTTTGTTATTTTTATAAGTGAATGCCTTTTTAGAAAATCGTTAACAGACAAACCTGAGGAAAATCGCGCTGAGCCAGAAGTAGGTAAAACATGGTTGGGTCCTGCTAAATAATCACCGATAGCCTCAGGTGAAAATTTTCCAATAAATATTGAGCCCGCATTCTTAATATTTTTAATCAATCTATTATTAAATGAAGTGCATAATTCTAAATGCTCCGGTGCTATTGTATTAACAATTTCCGAAATTTTAATTCTTTTATTAGTATAAATTGCTAACCCAAAGTTTTTTAAGCTTTGAGCAGCAATCTTTTTTTTAGGTAAATTTACTAGTTGTTGTTTTAAACTTTTATTTACTGAACTTATTAATTTTTTATTATCTGTTATTAAAATTGATTGAGCATAAATATCGTGTTCGGCTTGGGCAATTAAGTCTGCAGCTATAAGTTTTGGATCTGAATATTTGTCACCAACAATACTCACTTCTGAAGGTCCTGCCACCATATCAATGCCTACATCACCAAATACCTCTTTTTTAGCAAATGCTACAAAAGCATTTCCTGGGCCAACTATTTTATCTACCTTTTGGAAGTTTTTTGTACCATAGGTTAAAGCAGCGATCGAATGCGCTCCTCCGGTTTTATAAATTTTTTTTACTCCACATTTTTGAGCAGCATAAACTACACCTGGATTAATTTTTGAGTCTAAAGAAGGAGTAGTTAGATATATGTTTTTCACACCTGCAACAATAGCGGGAATACAGTTCATTAAAACGGTACTTGGATAACTTGCTGTGCCGCCAGGCACATACACTCCAACTTTATCTATTGATGAGTATTTATAAGAAAGTTCGTTTTTATATCTATCCTTAAACTTAAAATTTGAAACCTTTTGTTTTGAGTGAAATTTTTTAATTCTAGTATAGGCTAAATCTATAGCTTTTTTTATTTTTATATCTGTTTTTTTAGCAATTTGATTAATTTCTTTATTAGAAAAAAAAATTTTATTAGATTTTATTTTTATGTTTGAATATTTTTTTTCATAATTTAGTACAGCTTTATCTCCATTTCTTTTTACGTCTTGAATTATCTTATAAACCGAGGAGGCTATGTTTTTTTGAGAAGACTTTCGCTTATTTAAAAAAACCTCTAGCGCTTTCGAAGCTCCATTTTTGTTATAATTAAAAATTTTAAGCATTATATTACTTGGTGCTTTGGTTTGTTTTTAGTATCCCAGGCCTCTCCTTGGTCATCTAAAGTTACTTCAATGACTTCTGTGATAATCCTAATGATTGAGTCTCCTGCAAAAGTTATTTTCATTTCATAGTTATTATCAGGCATTTTAATAGTTTCAATAGCTAGAAAGTCCAAGAAATTATCTTTTTTTTTTTGATTTATATTTTTTGAGAATACTTTTAAGACATTATCAAATTTCAAAACTGTTCTTATTCGTTTATTTTTTCTAAAAACTCCTTTTTCTACGTCCTCCCACATAAAACGATTCAATTGCATAAGAAAAATCTTATTTTTTTTTAAATTAGCAATATCAGCAACACTCAAAATTGAGTCTTGTAGATGGGCTGATACAACTTTTATATCTTCTTCAGTTTTTGCAATTAATTTCAAATTTTTAACTACCATTAGACTCTTTTAATTTCAGCTTTACAACTTTTTAACTTTTTTTCTAAAAATTCATAACCTCGATCAAGATGATAAATTCTATTTATTATCGTTCTATTTTCAGCGACTAATCCTGCTAATACTAAACTTACTGAAGCTCTCAAATCAGTTGCCATTACTTCTGCTCCGGTTAGCCTTGTAGGGCCATTAATAATTGCAATTTTATTATTTGTTTCAATTTTTGCACCCATTCTATTTAATTCTGGAACATGCATGAATCTATTTTCAAATATATCTTCTTTTATTTTAGAAGTACCTTCTGCTTGAGTTAAAAGAACCATCAGCTGAGCTTGAAGATCAGTAGGAAAACCGGGATAGGGTTTTGTTGTAATACTTATCTTTTTCAAATTTTTATTATTATGAATGGTAATTGAAGATTTATTTCTTTTAATTTTGACACCTATCTTTTTAAGTGTATTTATTTCTGTTTTAATTACTTCAGGATTAATTTTATCAATAGTAATCTTCTTACCAACTAAGGCGCTTGCAATTAAATATGTTCCTGCTTCAATCCTATCGAACATAACTTCGTGATTAGTCTTAAGTGTTTTATTGATACTTTCATTAATAATTATAGTTCTTCCAGAAAATTTAATATTGGCTCCTAATTTTATTAAAAATGATATTAAATCTTTAATTTCAGGCTCAATAGCACAATTTTTTAAAATTGTTTTTCCTTTTGCATTAAATGCAGCCAATAAAGCGTTTTCGGTTGCTCCAACAGAAATAAATGGAAATTTTATTATTGAACCTTTCAATCCTTTTTTTGCTTCAGCTATTATATATCCATTCTTAATTTTTATTTTTGCACCCATTTTTTTTAATGCAAATAAATGTAGATCAACGGGTCTAGTGCCTATAGCACAACCACCAGGTAATGAAACTTTTGCTTTTTTATATTTTGTTAATAATGAACCAAGAACTAATACTCCAGCTCTCATTGTCTTAACAAGTTTGTAAGGAGCTAAAGTATTAATTTTTTTATCACTATTAGAAACTTCTAAAGTATTCTTTTTTTTTAGTATTTTGATCTTAAGGCCAATAAATTCTAAAAGGTCAATCATTGTAAAAATATCCTGCACTAATGGAATATTTTGAAGTTTGATATTTTTACTTAGTATACATGCTGCTAAGATTGGTAACGTTGCGTTTTTAGAACCTGATATAGAAATTTTTCCATTCAGATTTCTCTTTCCTTTAATTATGAGTTTTTGCATTTAAGAATTTAAACTTTAGGTAGCGTGACACCTTTTTGCTTCATGTATTTACCTTTCCTTTTAGCATAGGTAACATTAGGTTCTTCATTACCTTTAAGAAAAACAAATTGAGCAACTCCTTCATTGGCATAAATTTTTGCAGGCAAAGGAGTGGTGTTTGAAAACTCCAATGTAACATGGCCTTCCCAACCGGGTTCTAAAGGTGTTACATTTACAATAATTCCACATCTGGCGTAAGTTGATTTACCAAGACAGATAACTAAAACATCATCCGGAATTTTAAAGTATTCAATAGTTCTAGCTAAGGCAAAAGAGTTAGGTGGAATAATACATTCTTTACCAACTTTTGTGATGAAACTCTCTTTTTTAAAAACTTTAGGATCTACAATGCCTGAGTTTACGTTTGTAAATATTTTAAACTCATTAGAAACCCTCGCATCATAACCATATGAGGATAGACCAAATGATATTTTTCCTTTTCTTACTTGTTTGCTTACAAAAGGTTTTATCATACCTTTTTTTGAAGCTGAATTTTTTATCCATTTATCTGAAAGAACTGTCATTTTTTTTAATTTCTTTTTTAATCTTTTTTCTCTTTTTTAAATTTTTTTTTAGAGCAGCTTCCCTACTTTTATTTAGGGAATCTTTTTTCTCAAAAGATTTCATTAATGATTTAGTTTTTATCTGGATTCGTTAAGTCCTCAAGCGTTATGGGTTTATCAATATCATGCATAATTTTTTCCTCGGACTCTCTAGGATTATTAGTAGCTCTTTTTGCTCTTCTTTGTTCTATTCGCGCTTTTCTTTTAGCTTCTTTTTTCATAGCCTTATCGCCACGAGTAGATTTGTAATCATAGTGAATTCCCATAACAAGTACCCCTTCATCAATTTCTAAATTTACTTCTTGAGTTAGTTTTTTGCAACCCTCTTGATTGAAGCTTCTGTATAATTATAAATAATACAGACAAAATTACGGCAACTAGTACATCCTGGGATGGAGAGGCATCAGGAAAACCATAATTCCATAAAATTACTAAAATTAACCATGCTAGCCAATTAATTATTTGAATCATCAATATTGCAGCCTTGTTCTGTGCATTTTTTACCAGAATTTATATTATTGAAATAATCTATAGCTCTTACAGCTGTCATCATGTGATTTTTATAAATATTTAAATATCCATTTAGACTATCTGATAATATTTTAGCTTCTTTCATCTTTCCTAATCTGACTAAATTTATAAGCATCATTGCATTTCCATTTGGAATAGTATTATCACCAATATCAATTGGATTAAAAAAAATATCATTATTATCTATTTGATTTTTCTGAAATATATTCTTTTCTTTTACATAAAATTTTGAAAAAACCTCATCACTTAATTTATTTGCATAATCTTTATATTTAAAATTCATAGTTTTATCAGAGAGATCGTTCAACGCATTTATTAAAAAAGCATAATCTTCCAAAAACACAATTTCTTTAGAATAAGAATGTTGAATGTTTTTTTTAACATATTTTTCTTCAATAATTGAAAAAAAGTTTTCCGCTAAGTTTAGGTATTTTTTTTCAGGTAAAATTTCATGAGCTGCAATTACAGAACTGACCCACAAACAATTTAAATCAAGTTGAGACTTATCATCAAAAAAAGGTTTTTTTCTTTTTTTTCTTATCTCTAAAAGTTTTTCTATTATCACTTTTGGTGGCTTGCTTTTTTCCACTAAAATATTTTTATTTTCCCAATTTCCTGATGCGCTTACTTCAAAGTATTCATTTATTTTATCTATATGTTTAATTTCTTCATATTTGAAAACATAGTATTTACCTTCTTCGCCTTCGCTGTCTGCGTCATAAGCGGAACCTAACAATTTATCTTTGTTTAAAAACTCTAAACTTAAGAAATCTACTGTCTGTTCTAATTTATCTTTAAAGTACTTTTCATTATTAATTTTGCAGTACTTAGCTAAAAGTAAGATAAATTGAGTATTATCATATAACATTTTTTCAAAATGAGGAACGATCCAATCGTCATCAACGGTATATCTAGAAATGCCTCCCTCAACATGATCATAAATTCCTTTTGAACAAAGTTGTTTCACAAGAATATTAACAGGTTCTAAATATTTTTTATCTTTTGTTGTGTTGTGAAAGTATAAAAGTGTTTCGAATAAATTAAATGTTGGAAATTTAGGAGCGCCTTTGTATCCTCCCTTTTCAGGATCTAAATAATTTAATGAAGCTTCTATAATTGGTTCAAGATCCTGACTTAAAACTGAATTTCTTTTTAAATCTAAATTTTTAATAATTAAATCTTTTTGATTAATAATATTCGTTTTCTGTTCTTTATATGCATCATTAACTTTTTGTAAAACTTCTTTAAAAGATGGTAAACCTTTTTTTGAATCTTTTGGAAAATAAGTTCCGCCCATAAACGGAACCCCATTTTCATCAAGAAACATTGTTAAAGGCCATCCTCCACCAGATTGATTAAATAATTGAAACGAACTTTGAAATACAAAATCTAGATCTGGTCTTTCTTCTCTATCAACTTTAATGTTTAAAAAATATTTGTTCATAAGATCAGCCGTCTCTTTGTCTTCAAAACTTTCGTGTGCCATCACATGACACCAATGACAACTTGCGTAACCTATGCTCAATAAAATAGGTTTAGAATTTTTCTTAGCTTCTTCTAGGATATTTTTTGACCATGTCTGCCAATGAACAGGATTATTTTTATGCTGTCTTAAATATGGGCTTGGGTCGTCAATCAAATTATTTTTATTAAGATCAATCATTTAAAAAAATATTTTTTTACTAGGATCGAAATTGAAATAAAGATTAAAAAGATAAATATTGGAATGTAAATTTCTTTATTCATTATAAGGTTTATAAGATTAAAACTTTCAGAACCTCTTATAAAATTGTTTATTCCTGACCCTACTGCATTCCAAATAAAAAAATGTGGGATGAAACCTAAAAGACTAGCAAAAAAATAATTACTATTTTTTATATTAAATATAACTGGTAAAACATTTTGTAGTCCAAAAGGTATTCCTAATCCGCCAGCAAACCTAAAAGCCAAAAAGTAATAAAATTCATTTTGCTGAAAACGATCAATATATTTTCCAAATTTATCTTTAAGTAAAAAATTAATAAAATCTTTGAAGAAAAATTTCGCTATTATGTATAAAAATAATGCTCCAATCGAAATTGAAACAGTGGAGATAAAAGTTCCAAGCCATTTTCCAAATAATATTCCTGACAACAAAAGTATTGGGGACCCAAAACCCAAAAGCATTACCCAAATAATTGTAAATGTAAAAAATAGAATAAGGTTTAATATTAAATTTTTACCTATAAATTCATCAATATTAGCTTGGATTAACTTATAATATGAGAAGTCATCAATTCTTGAAATATCAAATTTTGAAAATAAGAAATATAAAAATGAGATTAAAATGAATAAGTAAATTGCTCCTAAAGTAATTTTTAAATTTTTACTCATATTAAACCTGTACAATAGACATCATTTAAAATATATACCTTAAAATATTTATGAAAAGAACTTATCAACCTAGTAATCTAGTGAGAAAAAGAAGACATGGTTTTAGAGCTAGAATGGCAACTAAAACTGGTAGACAGCTTATTGCCAGAAGAAGAGCTAAAGGTAGAAAAACTCTCTCAACATAATTTATTTAATGGTTAAGCTTGAAAGCTTAAAAAAAAGCTTCCAATTCAAAAAAACATTAAAAGAAAAAAAAGTTCATTCAGACTATTTTTCAATTTTCGCTACTAAGAATTTTTATAAACCCAAAGTAAAATCTAGCTTGTTAATCAGTTTTGTAATGAAAAAAAAAATTGGGAATGCTGTTAAAAGAAACAAAATTAGAAGGAAATTAAAAGCAATTGTCCAGAAGTTGCTAAAAAAAAGAGGTGCAATTGATAAAGATTACACTTATATAGTTTTTGGAAAATCTAATGCCTATACTCAAAAACATGATTTACTTTTGCCTATAATGGAAAAATGTTTTGATAAAATAAAAAAGTAAGATGAACAAAATAATTATTAACTTTCAAATTTGCTTAATTAAAATTTATAAATATCTATTTTCACCTTTAATGGGTAATAATTGTAGATATGAACAAGAATGCTCAGAATATTATATTGGCTCACTTAAAAAACATGGTTTGCTAAGTGGATCTATATTAGGAGTTAAAAGAATATTAACTTGTCATCCAATAAAATTATTAGGTGGTGGATCTAGCTATAATTATGTTCCAAATAAAAAAGAAATAAAGAAAGAAAAATTAAATGGATAATAGAAACGTTTTTGTAGCTATCGCACTTTCAATGTCTGTATTATTATTCTGGGGAGCTTTTTTTGAAACACCTAGAAAAACTGCTGAGCAAAGCAACACTCAACAGGTTGAACAAAATAATAATCAATCTTCAATAGCGCCTACTATCAATCAACCTATAATTATTAAAAAAGTTACTAGAGAAGAAGCAATAAATAAAAGTAAAAGAATTACAATTGAAAATGAAAATGTTGTCGGATCGCTATCTTTAGAGGGGGCTTTAATTGATGATATATCTTTTAAAAAACATAAACAAAAAGTAGTTGGTGGCGAGAACACAGTTTTTTTATATCCATCAAAAACAGAAAATGGGTTTTTTATTGAAACAGGATGGACAAGTATTGGTAATAAAATAAAAGTACCATCAAATAGCTCTGTCTGGACAGTAAAAGGCAATAATACTCTAACCGAAAAATCTCCAGTAATAATTCAATGGGATAATAATGAAGGAATTATTTTTGAAAAAAAAATAGAACTTGATGATAAATATCTTTTTAAAATATCACAACAAGTAAAGAATAGTACTAATAGTGTTGTTGAGCTATTTCCTTATGCTCAAATGACTAGAAACAAGATTCCAGATGACATTCAAAACTTTTACATACAACACGAGGGTTTTATCGGTGTATTTGATGACGAATTAAAAGAAGATGATTACGATGATGTTAAAGAGAAAAAAATTGTTAGAGAATCAAATGAAGGTTGGCTTGGCATAACTGATAAATATTGGATGACAGCTTTTGTCCCTGAGTCTGGAAAAAATTTCAAATCAACTTTTCTTTATGATGAAGGATTTAAAGCTAATTATATAATTAATAAACCAACTATAATTAATCCATCTTCAACAGGAATTAATGAACTTAGATTATTTGTTGCTGCTAAAGAGGTTGAAACAATTGATACTTACGCTGAAATACAGAGCATTAAAAAGTTTGATTTAGTAATTGATTGGGGTTGGTTTTATTTTTTCACAAAACCATTATTTTTTGTGATTGATTATTTGTTCAAAATTTCAGGAAACTTTGGAACTGCTATTGTTCTATTAACTATTGCTTTAAGATTAATATTTTTCCCACTTGCAAACTTTTCATTTAAATCAATGGCAAAGATGAAAGCTGTGCAGCCAGAAATGATGAGGCTTAAGGAACTTCATAAAGACGATAAAGTGAAATTACAGCAAGAAATGATGGCTCTTTATAGAAAAGAAAAAATTAATCCAGCATCTGGATGTTTGCCAGTTTTAATTCAAATTCCGTTCTTTTTTGCAATTTATAAAATGCTTTTTATTTCTTTAGAGATGAGACATCAGCCGTTTTTTGGATGGATTAAAGATTTATCAGCAGCTGATCCTACAACTATTTTTAATTTATTTGGACTTATTCCATGGGATCCTCCAAGCTTCATGATTATTGGTATTTGGCCAATTCTGATGGGAGCGTCAATGTGGGTGCAACAAAAACTAAATCCAGCACCAGCTGATCCTATTCAAGCAAAAATTTTTGCATTCTTTCCACTATTTTTAACAATCATTTTGGCTTCATTCCCATCAGGTCTAGTTGTTTACTGGACAGTAAACAATATTTTAACAATTGCTCAGCAATACATAATCGTCAAACAAACTACTGTAAAAACAAATTAAATGTCTCAAAACATTTCTTTTGAAGAAATAAAAAAATTTTGGCCAAAAGATGCGCCAGATATAAACAATGTTCAAAAGTATGTTTCAAAATATAAAGATGAAAAGATTGTAATTAAATACGGAGGAAACGTTTTAATTGATAGAGATGTATTTAATAATTTTATTTTAGATATTAATATTCTAAATAAATTGGGTTTGTCAGTAATTATTGTTCATGGCGGTGGTCCAAGAATTAAGAGAGAATTAGATCAAAAGAAAATTGAGTCAAAATTTATCGATGGATTAAGAGTGACGGATAAAAATATTATTAATATTGTTGAAAAAGTTCTAATTGATTTTAATGATGATATTGTTCAAAATTTAAAGAAGTTAGGTTCTAATGCTGTATCTTTTCATCCGAAAAAAAATAATATAATCGAAGTAAGTCCTGAAAGAAAAGAATTGGGCTTTGTTGGAATTCCAAATAAAATTAATTCAAAATTAATTGAAGATGCAATTAACCAAAAACAAATTCCTATTGTAGCTCCACTTGGCATTGGAGCAAATCAACAAACTTATAATATAAATGGAGATACAGCAGCTAGTGCAATAGCTAAAAAACTTAAATCTAGAAGGTTATTACTAATGACCAATGTTGAAGGAGTTTATGACGATCAAAAGAAACTAATTTCAGAAATAAAACCTTTAGATCTAGAAAATCTGATTAAGTGGAAAGTTGTTCAAGGAGGTATGATTCCTAAAATACAAAATTGTGTTGATGCTGTCGAGAATGGAGTAAGAGGAGTTGTTATACTTGATGGAAGAAAATCACATTCAATATTACATGAAATTTTTTCCGATCAGGGTTCTGGAACCTTAATAAGAGAATGAAAAACTTAACAAAAATAAAATTTTGGTTATTTGATCTTGATAATACTCTTTACGATGGTGCAACAAAAGTTTTTGACCAAGTAGATAAAAAAATGTCAAAATTTATATCTGAGAAGCTAAATGTAAGTTTAGAAGAAGCTAGGAAAATTCAAAAAAATTATTTTCAAGAATATAACACCACATTAAATGGAATGATCAAACATCATAAAATAGACGCAGATGAATTTTTAGAATTTGTACATAATGTTGATCTTAGTTTTTTAAATAAAAATAAGTTTTTAGAGGAAGAAATAAAAAAACTAAACGGAAAAAAAATAATTTTTACTAATGGATCAAAGGCTCACGCTTTAAATGTAACAAAAAGAATTGGAATTGATAGGCTTTTCGACGGAATTTTCGATATTCGAGATTGTGATTTTGTTCCTAAGCCTTCAATAGAACCTTATAAAAAATTAGTAGAAAATTACAAAATTGAGCCACAATACTGTATATTCTTTGAAGATATAGCAAGAAATTTAAAGCCGGCTTACGAATTAGGAATGAAAACTGTATGGATAAAAAATGACGAACCTTGGGCAGCAAAATACTCGGATGAAAATTTTATTAATTATAAAACAGATAACCTGGCAAAATTTTTAAAGGAGATAAATGAACTTAGATAAATTAGAAAAAACTATTAATGAAAGTTTTGAAAAAAAAGAAAAAGTTAACCCAAAGTCAGATAAAAAAATTATTAAAGCAATAAATGAAACAATTGATTTAGTTGACCAAGGAAAAATCCGAGTAGCTAATAAGATAAATGGCAATTGGGTTGTTAATCAATGGATTAAAAAGGCAATACTCTTAAGTTTTAGAGTAAATAAAATGACAATGTCTAAAGGTCCTTATACAACTTGGTATGATAAAGTTCCTGGTAAAACAGTAAAGTGGAAAGAAAGTGATTGGAAGAAAGCTGGTTATAGACACGTTCCAAACGGCGTCGTTAGAAGAGGATCATTTATTGCTAAAAATGCTGTTCTTATGCCTTCATTTGTAAACCTTGGTGCATACGTTGATGAAGGAACTATGATTGATACTTGGGCTTCGGTTGGCTCTTGTGCGCAGGTAGGAAAAAATTGTCATATTTCTGGAGGAGCTGGTATTGGTGGTGTACTTGAGCCATTGCAAGCTGGACCAGTAATTATTGAAGATAATTGTTTTGTTGGGGCAAGATCTGAGGTTGCTGAAGGTGTGTTAGTTGAAGAAGGTGCCGTTATATCAATGGGAGTTTATATAGGAGCATCAACAAAGATTATTGATAGAGCTACTGGTGAAATTACTTATGGAAAAGTTCCGGCTTATTCTGTTGTAGTACCGGGAAGCTTACCTAATAAATCTAATCCAGATAGGCCGTCTTTATACTGTGCTGTGATAGTTAAAAAAGTTGACTCAAAAACAAGAAGTAAAACATCTATTAACGATCTGTTAAGAGATTAAAATAAAACATGAATGAATTAAAATTAGCAAAAGAGCTTATTAAATTTCCAAGTGTAACACCAAAAGATGCAGGAGCTATTGGATATGTAGCAAAGCAATTAAAAAAACTAGGGTTTGATTGTAAAATTTTAGAATTTAAAGACAAAAATAAAATATGTAAGCCAATTAAAAATATTTATGCGAGATTAGGTAAACAAAGTCCTAACTTATGTTACGCTGGTCATACAGATGTTGTGCCGCCAGGAAATTTAAAAGATTGGACTGTTAACCCTTTTAGACCTTTAATTAAAAATAATCATTTAATAGGTAGAGGTGCAAATGACATGAAAAGCTCCATAGCTTGTTTTATATCAGCAGTAGATAAATTTTTAAAAAAAAGAAAACAATTTAATGGTTCAATAAGTTTTCTGATCACAGGAGATGAAGAAGCCTTAGCAATTAATGGAACAAAAAAAGTAGTGGATTATTTAAAAAAAAAAAGAGAGAAAATAGATTTTTGCATTGTAGGTGAGCCGACAAATCCTAATAAGCTTGGAGAAATGATAAAAATTGGCAGACGAGGCAGCTTATCTGGGACTATTATTATTTCTGGGTCACAAGGGCATGTTGCTTACCCTCATCTTTCTAATAACCCTGTAAATACATTAGTAAAAATATGTAAAAAACTTAATGAACATAGGTTAGATAAGGGTAACAAAAATTTTCAACCTTCGAACTTAGAAATTACTTCGATAGATGTTAATAATACTGCTACTAACGTTATTCCAGCTCATGCTATAGCACAATTTAATGTAAGATTTAACAATCTTCATACCTCAAGTAGTTTAAAGAAAAAAATTAATTCGATTGTCAAAAATTTATGCAAAAAAAATAAATGTAAATCTAAAATAGATTTTCATGTTAATGGGGAGTCTTTTCTTACCAAACCCAATAAAACTATTTATATGGCTAGAAATATAATTAAAAAGGTAACTAAAATAAAACCTAAATTTTCTACAACCGGCGGAACTTCTGACGCAAGATTTATAAAAAAAATTGCACCATGTCTTGAATTTGGTTTAGTAAATAAAACAATGCATAAAATTGACGAATGTGTTTCTTTAAAAGATTTAAAAAATCTGACAAAAATTTATCAAAATATCCTTGAGGATTATTTTAGGTGAAATTTTATAAGATAAGAAAATCAAAAATTGATAATTTAGGTTTATATGCTGCTAAAGATATAAAAAAAGGAACTCGTGTAATAGAATATAAGGGTAAAGTCATTACTAGAAAAGAAGCTGAGGAAAACCCTAAGTATGATAATGATAGAGCTATCTACCTTTTCAACCTAAATAAAAGATATGATCTTGATGGAGATTTTAAATTTAATACCGCAAGATTAATAAATCATTCTTGCGATCCTAATTGTGAAGTTACAGGCACTGGACTAAAAGTTTGGGTTTACGCAATTAAAGATATAAAAAAAGGTGATGAATTTTCATATGATTATGGGTTTAGTTTTGATGATGATTTTAAAAATTATCCTTGTAAATGTGGCTCTAATAATTGTTGTGGTTACATAGTAAGAGAAGGTTCGAGATGGAGAATAAAAAAAAAATTAAAAAGATAAAAAAGTTACTTTTCATTACTCCTCGGAATCCTTTTTCAGGAAGGTTTTCGGGAGATGTAGTAAGAGCTAAAAAATTTACCGAACATTTTAAAAAAAAATTTTCAGTGACTCTATTGACACTTGATAAAAATATTTCTTCTCAAAAAAAAATTAAAAATTTACATTTGATTACTATTAAAGAAAGAAATATTTTAATTAAACTGTTTAATATATTTAAATTTCTTTTCAAATTACAGCCTATGCAATTAGGATATTTCTACTCGAACGATATCAACAATTTTATTAAAAGCAATTATCGTGATTTTGACTTAATTCTTTTTCAGACACTAAGAGCAACTCAATATTATTGTCCATCCAATCATAAAAAAAAATATTTAGATATGGGTGATTTATATTCAAGTAATTACTTACAAACTTCTAAATCTAAAAATATTTTTAATCCTTTAAAATATATTTATCTGTTAGAGGGTATTTTAATAAAAAAATATGAAATTTTATGCTTTAAAAAATTTGATAAAATTTATTTGTTTTCAAAAAAAGAAATAAAATCTGTAAATACATTTAAAAATAAAATTAAACAAACGAATTATGGAATTGATAAAATTAAAAAGAAATTTAGATATAGCAAAAAAAATAATAAAATTATTTTTATAGGAAATATCAAATATTTACCAAATCTTGATGCTTGCAAGTATTTTGCTAAAAATATTTTTCCTAAAATTCTTGAAAGGGACTCATCAATTCAATTTCATATTATTGGTGAAATATCTAAGATTGATAAATTTTTGTTAGAAAGAAATAAATCAATCTTAGTCCACGGCAAATTGAATAAACTAGATGCTATTATTAAAAAATCATTCTGTGGACTAGCAAATTTAAATATTTCTTCGGGCATACAAACTAAAATTCTAACTTACATGTCATTTGGACTTCCTTGTATTTCAAGTAGAAAAGTTATAAAAAACTTTGATAAACTTAATTCACAAGTTATTCCAAGTTACACAAATGATGATGAATTGATTAAATTAATATTTAAATTAAAAAATAAAAAAAAATTAATTACAAAAATTTCACAAAAATCTATAAAAGAAATTAAAAAATTTTATTGGAAGACAGTTTTAAATAACATTAAAGTAAATTAATTTAGAGCACCTTATCTTTTACATTTTTCAAATCTGATTCTACCATCTCTTTAACGAGGTTTTCAAAATTAACTTTAGGAGTCCAGTCTAACTTTTTTTTAGAGTTAGAAGGATCTGCTAAAAGTGTCTCTACCTCAGCAGGTCTAAAAAAAGCCTTATCTATTTTTACATAATCTTTATAATTTAAACCTACATGACTAAATGCTATATCTAAAAATTCTTTAACTGAATGTTGTTCACCAGTGCCTATAACGTAATCCTCTGAAATATTCTGTTGAAGCATAAGCCACATGGCCTCCACATAATCTCTTGCATGCCCCCAATCTCTTTTAGCTTCAAGGTTTCCTAATCTTAATTCGTTTTGTAAATTATTTTTAATTTTTGCAACTGCTAATGAAATTTTTCTTGTTACAAACTCAAAGCCTCTTCTAGGAGATTCATGATTAAATAATATTCCCGTACTTGCAAACATTCCGTAAGCTTCACGATAATTTCTGGTAAATTCAAAACCTGTAACTTTAGAAATACCGTATGCAGATCTTGGATAAAATCTTGTTTTTTCATTTTGAGGAGTTTCAATTGTTTTTCCAAACATTTCAGAAGAACCAGCAAAATAAAATTTAGATTTTGGTGAAAACTCTTTTATTGATGCAAGCATATAGTGTGTACCATTCACATTAGTATTAATTGTAGAGAACTCATCTTCGAATGAATGCGCTACATAGCTTTGAGCAGCTAGATGATATATTTCATCAGGCTGAACTTTATTTATAATTTTAGCTAAGCTTGGAAAGCTTTCAAGAGATCCGCTATGCAAATTTAACTCATCTCTAATTTCCCTAATTCTCCAAAGTCTATGTGTTTCATCTTCTAGAGCAACTCTTCTAATTATTCCATGAACTTCATAATTTTTTTTCAAAAGAAATTCACTTAAATACGAACCGTCTTGTCCAGATATTCCTGTTATTAAAGCTTTTTTCATAGTCATTTTAGTTACAACATTTTTTTGTAGCTTTCTAGTAAAATACTTTTTCTAAATAAAGACCGTCCGGTGGTGCTGGTGGTGCGCATAAATTTCTTTTTTTTGAACTAATCACAAATTTTATTTTTTCAGGCTTCCATTTTTCTTCGCCAACATATTTCAGGCAACCAACCATAGATCTAACTTGTTTTTGGAGAAAAGATTTTGACTCAAAAATGAATATTATACTATTTTTCTTTTTTTTTATTTTAGCTTTAGTGATAGTTCTTATAGGGCTTTTAGCTGTACAAGAAGAAGCTCTCATGGCTGAAAAATTATGAGTACCCAAAAAAAATTTTATTCCCTTTTTCATTTGAGGTAAATTTAATTTCTTTTTAATTTGCCATGACCTTTTTTTAAAAATTGGAGAATGAGTTTCTCTATTCATAATAATGT
>Ga0255743_10001010_pt1 | contig 24292 bp, 15 predicted proteins | sample 101ome_19_FD_179950 | JGI IMG/M metagenome (GOLD analysis project Ga0255743, IMG submission 179950) | Coastal salt marsh microbial communities from the Groves Creek Marsh, Skidaway Island, Georgia - 101405AT metaG (version 2) | ecosystem: Environmental > Aquatic > Marine > Intertidal zone >... | reverse complement strand
CAGATGACGATGGAAAGGTGTTCCTTGCCCTCAGACATTGTGACTGATTTTACTTTGACTGCGAGACGAATCAAATCAAAACGCGCGCGTCGCGTACGTCAGTCCTCGCTCCCCTCTTCCCTCTACGTCTCGGGTGTCCCTCCTTCGGGACACGAGTCCCCCAATCGACCGATCGTGACTCAACACACAACGGACAACCGACCCTCGACACCTCGACCGCGACCGACGCGACCGACGGGACGGATGCGACCCGCGTCGCGCGACCGTTCGACACGAACGAACGAACGCGCGCATCCATCGCACCGCCAGTCGTCGTCGTCATTCGATCGATCGATCGATCGATCGCGACGACGACGGGCGACGGGCGACGGATGATGACGGATCGACCCATTCATTCATCCATCGATCGCGATCGGCGGCGCGGATCCCGCCTGGATCATCCATCGACCGACCGCGCGCGACGCGACGCGCGTCCGCGCGACGCGTTCGAGTGAAACACCACCGCGCGTTTTCTCCGCATTCACCGTTCGCGCGTCGTCGTCGTCCCCGATCGATCGACGTCGTCCGCGGTCGTCGACGCGCGGTCGTCGACGCCGATCGATCGCGTCGATCGATCGGGATTCCGCGCGTGTCGGCGCCCGATCGCGCGCGACGCCGGGGTTCGACGTCGCGACGACCACCGCGCGAGGCGACGCGAGGAGAGAAAAAAAATAACCGCGCCGCGGTGCGCGCGAGCGAGGAGACGAGACGCGCGCGTACGCACCTTGCGCCGAAGAGTGACGCGCGGGGTGGCGCCGCGCCGCCACTCGGTCGCGCCGGCGGGGTGTGTGTACCCCGTTTCGTGGTTATGGGTCGTGATCGGTGAAACGACTGGAAACGACATTGGTGGTGGGTTGTGAATCGTTGCGTGTACCCACTCAGGGCACCGTGGACGCGGGTGCACGCGCGACGACTCGCTCGACGACGTCGACTTCACCGCGCGCGCGCGCATGGCGTCTCGCGCGTCGACGTCGACGTCGGCGTCGGCGTCGACGTCCGAGTCGTCGACGTCCGAGTCGTCGACGGCGCGACGCGCGGGGGGGGGGGGGGGGGGCGACGATTGGCGCGCGTTCGTGAGCGGGACTACCGCGGGGGCGCTGAGCGCGCTCGCGCTCCAACCGCTCGACGTCCTCAAGACGCGTCTGCAGGTGCAAGACGAGGTGGACGCGCGTCGCGCGAGGTACGCCGGCGCGCTCCGAGGGGCGCGAAGGATCGTCGTCGAGGAGGGCGTGCGTGGGTTGTACGCGGGGACGACGCCGGCGGTGGCGGGGAGCGCGGCGAGCTGGGGCGCGTACTTCGCGTGGTACGACGCGGCGCGGACGAGGTACGCGCGCGTTTTGGGTGAGGATGGTATGGTGGGGAAAGGTTTGCCGGCGAGCGTGAACGCGTTGGCGGCGACGGAGGCGGGATTGGTGACGACGGTGGTGACGAATCCGATTTGGGTCGTCAAGACGCGATTACAGTTGCAGCGCGGCGGAGGGGGGGGCGGCGCGGGCGCGTCGGGCGAACGATACGCGGGATTCGTCGATGCGTTGTTGAAAATCGCGCGAAAAGAGGGTGTGGGTGGATTGTATAAGGGACTGGTTCCGTCCGTGTGGCTCGTGTCGCACGGATCGATTCAACTGACGGCGTACGAGTGGTTGAAGGAGACGTGGGCGCGCGGACGCGAGAGAAATCCGCGAGATTGGAAACCCATCGTCAATCCCACCGAGGCCGGCGCGCTCGGTATCGCCTCGAAATTTATCGCCGTGAGCACGACGTATCCGATTCAGGTGGTTCGAGCGCGCATGCAACAACGTGCCGACGTGTATCGAGGCGAAGACGCCCCCGTGTATGCGCGCGCGGGACAAGCCTTCGCGCAAACCATTCGTCGCGAGGGCGTCTTCGCGCTGTACAAAGGGTTCGCACCGAACGTTCTACGCGTGTTGCCAAGTTCAGCGATCACCTTCGCCGCGTACGAGGGCGTGTACGGCTTCCTCATCGATAGGTTTCCGCTCGCCGACCAACTGTAATCTTATTCTATTCTTTCTTTCGATGATGATTCCGCACACGTCGTCGCGTCATGTCGTCCACCACGACCGAGTCGAGGGACGACGAGGAGGACGACGAGCGCGCGCGGCGCGCGCTGTCGGCGCTCGCGTTCGCCCCGGGGGCGATTCCACGCTCGGAGAGTGTCGAAAAGTTGACGCGAGCGCGTTCGGTGCCGTCGACGTCGTCGCTCGCCTCGCCCGTCAAGCGCGTCCTGTCGCGAGACGCCGTCGCGCGCGCGCGCGGTGCGTACGAACACGACGCCAGTAAACCGCGCGTGTTGTTGTTGCACTGCGGAGGCACGCTCGGGATGGGAACCGAATCGTTTGAAAACGACGCGAGACGTCGGGACGACGCGTTGGTGCCGGTGGCGGGCGGGAAATATCGACCGCTCGGGTCGTCCAAGTATCTCTTGGACGTCTTGGAGATGGTTCCGGAGATGATGGATCTGGCGCGGGTGGAGGTGGAGGTGGTGATGAATAAGGATTCGAGCGCGATGTGCGCGTCGGATTGGACGCGCGTCGCCGAGGCGTTGCACGCGAGGCGAGACGAGTTTTCAGCCTTTGTCGTCGCGCACGGCACGGACACGATGGCGTACACGGCGAGCGCGCTGTCGATGATGTTGGTTGGATTCAATAAACCGATCGTCATCACCGGGAGTCAGTTGCCGTTGGCGTTCGCGCGAAGCGACGCGAGACAAAATTTAATCGACTCGTTGACGGTGTGTTGCGCGTCGACGTCGTGCGGGGGCGGCGTCGATTTTTGCGAGGTGGCGATATGTTTCGGAGGGAAATTGCTGCGCGGGAATCGAGCTCAAAAACTGAGCGCGACTGTGTACGCGGCGTTCGATTCGCCGTCGTATCCAGCGTTGGCGAAATTGGGTGTCGGCGTCGAATGGAATTACGCTCGGCTGTTGCCGCCGGCGGAGCGGTACGAGCCAATTTTCCAACTCGATCCAAACGTCATCTGCGTTCGAGTCATTCCGGGCATGGATCCGGAGTGTGCGTACGGTGATCTCTACGGACGAGGCGTTCGAGGCATCATCCTCGAGGCGTTCGGCGTCGGAAATTTCCCCGAGACGCTCATTCCCTGGCTCACCGAGCAAAAGTCCAAAGGCTTGTGCATCTATCTTTCCACCCAGTGTCAACACGGCGGCGAGCTCAGACCCGATCTCTACGCCGCGGGTCTCGGCGCGCTCGCCATAGGCGCTCAATCCGGTCCCGTGATGACCACCGAGTGCGCCGTGGCGAAGATGATGCTCGCGCTGGCCAATCCCGAGCGAGTCAAACTCACGACGCCGCGCGCGGGCGAATCTCAAAACGTTGATTTTTGCGCGTGAGCGCGATTCGCGTCGGATCACGTCGTCGCGCGATGCATGTATCATCAGTCAGCAGTACTTGTAGTGTATGTATTCATCCCCGCCCCGCCCTCGTCGCGACGCGAACCGATCACCGTCTCGCGTCGTCGTCGTCGTCGCCCGCCGCCAGAAAATAATCGAAAATCTCTCCACTCCACGCATCGATCGGCACTGTCCGGCGCCCCGGCTCGACCGTCTCCACCGCGCGCGCGCACACACACGACACCGGTCGCGCGCACGATGTCGCTCAAATCAATCAACCCGAACGCGGAGCTCATGAACGCCGACGCGGCGCTCTTCATGAACATCAACGCCGCCAAGGGTCTGCAAGACGTGATGAAGACGAATCTCGGACCGAAGGGAACGATTAAGATGCTCGTCGACGGCGCGGGAGGTGCGTGTGATGTCGCGCGTGTGCGTCGCGTCGAGACGCGGCGATGATGCGGGACGACGACGCGGCGACGCGGACGGGGTGGAGGATGATCTCGCGTTGACTGCGTCGCGTTGACTTTGTTTTCGACGTACTGACCGACGGACGCGCGTCTCGAGCGTAGGTTTGAAATTGACCAAGGATGGAAACGTGCTGCTGAGAGAGATGCAGATTCAAAATCCCACGGCGGTGATGATCGCGAGGACGGCAGTTGCGCAAGATGACATCACGGGGGACGGTACGACGACGACGGTGCTCGTCATCGGAGAGCTCTTGAAACAGGCGGAGAGGTATTTGAATGAAGGTTTACACCCGAGAGTGTTGGTCGAGGGATTCGATGTGGCGAAGCGCGAGTCTTTGAAGTTTTTGGAGACGTTTAAGAGAGCGACGCCCGGGCTCGAGGGCGTGGATCGGGAGATGTTGTTGTGCGTGGCGCGCACGGCGTTGAGAACCAAGCTTCGCGAAGAGTTGGCGGATAAGTTGACGACCATCGTCGTGGACGCGGTGTTGTGCATCGCGAAGAAAGATGAACCGATCGATTTACATATGGTGGAGATCATGACCATGAAGCACCAGACGGACGACGAGACCAAGCTCATTCAAGGTTTGGTGCTCGACCACGGCGCGAGACATCCAGATATGAAGAGATACGTCGAGGACGCGTACGTGCTCACGTGTAACATCAGTCTCGAGTACGAGCGCTCGGAGGTGAACTCGACTTTTATGTACGCTGACGCCGAACAGCGAGAGAAGATGGTGGCCGCGGAGCGCGCGTACACGGATGAAACCGTTCGCAAAGTCATCGCGTTGAAGAAGCAAGTGTGCGACGGCAACGACAAGGGCTTCGTCGTCATCACGCAAAAGGGAATCGACCCGATCTCCCTGGACATGTTGTGCAAGGAAAACATCATGGCCCTTCGTCGCGCTAAGCGTAGAAACATGGAGCGACTCGTCTTGGCGTGTGGCGGTCAATGCATCAACTCCACGGAGGAGCTCAGCCCGGAAATTCTAGGACACGCCGGAGAGGTGTACGAGTACGTGTTGGGCGACGACAAGTACACGTTTGTGGAAAAAGTTGAAAACCCAACCTCTTGTACGATTTTGTTGAAGGGTTCGAACGATCACACCATCGTTCAGCTCAAGGATGCCGTGAGAGATGGCTTGCGCGCCGTCAAGAATGTGTTGGTCGACAAGGCGGTGATTCCCGGCGCGGGCGCGTTCGAGGTTGCTCTCAACAAGCATCTGCGAGAAAACGTCACCAAGATGGTCGAAGGTCGCGCGAAGCGCGGCGTGGAGGCGTTCGCCGAGGCGATGCTCATCGTGCCGAAGACGCTCGCCGAGAACAGCGGATACGATCCGCAAGACGCCATCATCGACATGCAAGAGGAGCACGACAGAGGCAACAGCGTCGGCTTCGACATCACCATCGGTGAGCCGTTCGACCCCACGATGAGCGGCATTTACGACAACTTTCTCGTCAAGCAACAAATCCTTCACTCCGCGCCCATCATCGCCACGCAATTGCTCTGCACGGATGAGGTCCTCCGAGCGGGCGTCAACATGCGAAAGAAATAGAAAAACTTAGTACCAGTAGCGTGAAATCTACAAGAGGGCGTCGAGGAAAGAATCGTCTAATCGTCTAAATCGCTACGCGCGCGTAAAAATGTACACTCCCCCGGCCGCAGCTCGCCCGACGAGGACGTCCTCGTCGCAGTACGTGAGATGATACGAACCGACGGCGGCGCCCTCGTCCCCGCCGCCCATGGACGTCAGCGCGCCTCGAAGCGGAAACTTGAGCTCCAATTCCTTGATGGCCATGAGAATTTGGTGATTCAGGCTCGATCGCGGTAAGATGGCGGGCGCGAGGAGTGTCTCCGCCAACGGAGAGATGCTCACCTCGCTCACGCGCGCCTCTTGAAACGTGAGCGCCAGGCGCCGCTTTCCGAGATCTCGAAAACTCGCCTGCACGCGCAAACCCACGCCCCCGGGCGCGCCCGTCTTCGCCTCGCTCAACAAAAACGGCAAAGATAATCGAATCTCGTTCGTGATTCCGGTGTTCGCGCCGTTCGCACACCCGAAACTCTGGAAAATGTCCCCGACTTCCGGCACGCCCAACCTCTGCGACGCGACGAGTAAACCCAACACGTCCGCCGCGTTCGTGTACACCAATCGCCACTTTCCGTCCAACGCGTCGAAATCCAACGCCTCGTCGCCGACCGTGCGCTCCAGCGCGCCCTGCGCCGCGGAGATCTCCTCTTTATCCTCTCGAGTTGCCAACGCGCCTCGGTACGTCCCCGCGCACGCCTCCACCAGTCGTCTCTTCGCCGCCTCGCGTCGCGCGCGCGCCTCCTCCGGCATCGCGCTCGACGACCCATTTTCCATCGCCGCCGCTGTCTCCGTCGCTCGCGTCGCCATCGTCCCCGCGCGCCGCGCGAGGCGCGTCATCGGTCGTCGCGACGTCACGGGATTCATCGCGCGCGCCCTCGCGCGCATCGTCGTCTCCGCGCGCGTCGCGCGCGCGAACATCGCGCCCGACATAGGCCTCGCGCGCTCGCTCGCGTCGGTCGCCCGCGTCGGTCGCGCGCGCGTCGAACCACCGCGACGGTGTCTGCGGGCGATGGAAACGCGTCACTTCGAGTCGACGCCAATGCGACAGAGCCGCCGCGCGCGCCCGACCAACGGCGCCTCAAGCGGGCTCGAACACGCCGCCGACGACGTCTCCGCGCGGATCGCGAGCACGCGCGCGACGACGCTGCAGGCGGTCGAGCTCACCGAGCGCGCGCTCAGGGAATTTCGCGCCAATGACGACGCTGAATCGTCGGGCGATCATCGCCGCCGCCGCGGCGCCAAGGGGTCGGTGGACGCGCCGTACGGTGGAGACGACGATGATTTTACAGGTCGAGGCGAAGACGGCGAACTGAGCGCGCTGGTGCAGCAGTTGGAGTCGTTCGCGGAGAAGAGGACGGGGGCGGGACACGCGCTTCGCGCGGGCGGCGTAGATCGACACTCGACGGATAAGTGGAGCGTGAAGAGCGGGGAGAGCGGGGACGGTGGGAACGATGAGAATTCGTTGGTTGGGTACTCGATGATGTACGGATCGACGGTGGACGACGGTGCGTCGGTGGGGAACGTGGATGATTTAGACCCGGCGAGCGAATTCGACGCATTCTCTGAGCTCGATTTCGAGCTTCGAGGGAGCGAGCGTGGACAGTACGCGTCGAGACAGGGTGGACGACGCGAACACATGAGCGAGATTGGGAGCGTCAGTGGACGCATCGACGCGGTGAGTGATAGCCTGATGACGAGCAGGGAGCGTCTGCACGAGAGCATCGCGAGTTTGGAGCTCGAAGCAGGTTTGACGAGCGGCGGCGCGCCGCCCTCTGATTTCGAACAATACAGAGACGATAACGACATGCCGGTGGTGGGGAAATCGAAAACTGGAAACATGGTCATCGATTACACGGCGCAGGGCGTGAACGCGCTCAGTCGCTCGAGCTCGAAGATTATCAACACCGCTGAGAAAAAGGAGGACGACGTCCTCGCCAGAATCTTCAACGGTCTCTTCGGGTGCTGCGTCATGCGTCAGTGAACGTCGGGCGATGCTTAATAATCTATTTTATGTACACGTAAGCCGCGAACGATGTAAAACGCGCAGTTAGCCAACGAAAAGGTTTTCCTTTCCTCGTCGCCGACGCGTCTCGAGCCGTCACACCCCGACTCGCCGTCCATGCCGACCGCCGTCGCCGCACGCGCGTTCGTCGCCGGCACCCTGCGCCCGACGTCTCGTTGCACGGTCTCCTCTCGTTTTTCGTCGACGTCTCATCGCGCCGCGCGCGTCGTCGTCGCCTCCGCGTCCGCATCGACGCTCACCTTGACGCGTCCCGATGATTGGCACCTGCACGTTCGCGACGCCAGCAAGCTTGGAGACGTCGTCCCGTTCACGTCCAAGACGTTCAAGCGGGCGTTGGTGATGCCGAACCTCACGCCACCGGTGCGAACGGCGGAGGAGGCGGGAAAGTATCGGGAGTTGATTTCCGCGGCGGCGCCGGCGGCGGACGATTTTGAGCCACACATGACGCTGTATCTCACGGATAACACCACGCCCGAGCAAGTCGAGGCGGCGCACGCGAGTGGATTCGTGAGAGGGTACAAGTTGTACCCGGCGGGCGCGACGACGAACAGTGAATTTGGGGTGACGGATGTCGCGAAGGCGTCGGCGGCGTTGGCGAAGATGGCTGAGTTGGGTTTGACGCTGCAAGTGCATGGTGAGGTGACGCACGCGGACGTGGACGTGTTCGATCGCGAGGCGAGATTCATTCAAGAGGTTTTGATCCCGCTCTTGGACCGATCGCCGGATTTGCGAGTGGTGATGGAGCACATCACCACGCGAGACGCGGCCGAGTTCGTCGCCGCCGCTCCGGACAACGTGGCGGCCACGGTGACGCCGCAGCACGTCTTGTTCAACCGCAACGCACTATTCAAGGGTGGTTTGCGACCGCACTTTTACTGTTTGCCAATCTTGAAGCGCGAGGAGCATCGCGAGGCGGTGCTCGCCGCGGCGTCGAGCGGTAGCAAGAAATTCTTTTTGGGCACGGATAGCGCGCCGCACCCCAAGGGGGCGAAGGAGGCGGCGTGTGGGTGCGCGGGCATATTTTCCGCGCACGCTGCGTTGCCGCTGTACGCCATGGCGTTTGAGTCGGTAAACGCGTTGGATAAGCTCGAAGCGTTCGCGTCGCACAACGGCGCCGACTTTTACCGCTTGCCGAGAAACGCCGAGACGGTGACGCTGGAAAAGAAGGCTTGGAAGGTTCCCGAAGAATACAAGTTCGGCGACGCCACCGTGGTGCCGTTTTACGCCGGTGAGGAGATTCCGTGGAGCGTCAAGGCGTGATGCGACGGGCGCGTCTGCGAAATCGTAAAATTAGAGTGTTGGTAAAAATGAAAAAGGAAAAGCGAGAAATTACAAATTGTACGCCTCACACTCCTCGACGCCGTTTTCCTTGCAAAACTCGACGCTGAGATCCCAAAGCTTCGCGTTCGTTTCGGCGTTCTTCGCGCGCGGGGCCATGGCGTCGGCGCTGAAGCCGGCGAAAATCTTGGACAAGAGGGGCATGCCGAAGGTGTACGCGGCGCTTCTGTTCATCTTGAAGAGCTTGGACATCTTGATGCTGAACGGCATGTACAGCTGCGCCTTTTTAATGGACGCCAACGACGCCGCGTTCACGCTCGTCATCGCGCCTTGCGCCGGCGAGAGCGCCAAGATGCTCATAATCTTACGCACGACGGGGTTGAAGTCTCTCCAAATGTCGCTCGCGACGAACCCCGGATCCGCCGCGACGCACATAATCTTATTCTTCGGGTACTTGGCGTCCAGTCGTCGCTGCATCTCGACCGTCATCGCCAGACACGCCAGCTTACTCGATCCGTAGTTTCCTTTCGTCTTGCTCGCCCCCTTGTAATAGTAGTGGTACTTGTTCGACCCGAACCACGTCGTCACCGAGCTCAGCGCCACCACCCGCGCCCCGTCCTCGCTCTTCATCAACAGCGGCAGCAACAGCGACGTGAGCATGAAATGTCCCAAGTAATTCACGCCCATACAGATGTCGTATCCCTGACTCGTCGTCTTCGGCCCCTCGTATCCGCTCATCGCGTTCAGTCCCGCGTTGTTCACGAGAATGTCCAACTTTGCATACTTTTTCGAAAACTTGGCCGCGAACGCGCGCACGCTGTCCGTATCGCTCAGATCGAGCGTCATCACGCTCACCGCGTTCTTCCCACCGTTCGACGCGCGCGCCTTGGCCGTCTTGGCGCGTTCGACCGATCGACACGCCATGATGACTTCAGCCCCGGCGTCCGCCAACATCTTCGCCGTTTGCATCCCGATCCCCGTGTTCGCGCCGGTGACGACCGCCACCTTTCCCGTGAGATCCACCGCGCATCCCGGTCTGATCCCCATGGCGTCCGGGCGCGTCCGCGCGGCGACGACTGCCGTCCCATCGCGCGCTCCATCTTCACCCACAAATCGCGCGCGTCTCGATGATGACGCATCCGGGACGTCATCGCGCGTCGCCACCACCACCCCGTCGCGCCGCGCCGAGTGGCGCCGACGCGCGACCATCGATCCACGCGTCAAGTCGCGTCCACACCGCGCCATGCCCGCGCGACGCCACCATCACTACGAAACCGGGACGTACACGCCCACACCGCGATTTCTCCCCGACGACGAGTACGGCCGCGCGCTCGACACCCTCGTCAAGGGATGCGTCGACGTCCTCTTCACGAACGCTCAAGGTGACGTCCTCTTGGGTCTTCGTCGACACGAACCGGCGAAAGGGACGTGGTGGTACGTCGGTGGACGCATGCGATGCGGGGAGACGGTGGAGGCGGCGGCGGCGAGACACGCGCTGCGCGACGTCGGCGTCTCTCTCGATGTCGATAGATTTTCATTCGTCGCCACGAGCACGATGAATTGGGAGTTTCGCGTGCAGGAACCGTGTGGGAACGGGACGTGCGACGTGAACGTGGTGATGACGGCGACGTTGACGGAGGAGGAAATTTCTCGCGCGCGCGCGTGCGAGGACGAGTACGTGGCGCAACGGTGGTGGCCGGTGGAGACGATTTTCAAGGCGAGGGACGATGGGGACGACGGCGAGCGGGTGTTGCGACCGATTCGGAACGCGACGAGACGGTTGGTGAGCGTGAAGATGGAGGACGCGATGTACGAGGCGGTGCGACGGGGTGGGGACGACGCGGAGATCGCGCGTCTGGCGCGCGCCGCCGCGAAATTCGCCGACGCCGAGGAAACCGAGTAGATGGTTATTTCTTGTCGTTGATGTTTGTTCGATTGAATGAATCGATCCGCGTGTTGTTACAAAAAAAGACTATGCATTCGTTACGTGTATATCGTCGTCGCTCCGAGAGACGCTGGGAGGACGGGAGAGCGGTCGCGGCCGCGCTTAGAAGAGCGCGCCGTTCGTAAAGTGCTCGACGAGGAGTAAGCTCGAAAGCCCGACCATCGCGCCGCGGCCGTTCGTCAATTCCGCCTCGGGCTTAAACGGACCGAACGCTTCCGGCGTCTCATTCAACCCATTCGGCGAACTCTTCTTGAGCGTCGGCGCGAGAGACGCCCCGAGCGCCACCAAAACGACGAGCGGCACCAAAAAGAACCCCGCCGCCGGGTACGTCGACGTTCTCGACACCCCATCCGCGAGCGTAAACGTGCGCGTGTTGAACAACTGTCCCCACAACGATTGCGAACGGTTCAATTCCGCGCTCAACGCGAGCATCCAACCGATCATCGCCGCGCGTCCGTTGATGATCTCCACCGCGCGGGAATCCGTAAACGCGACCATGGCGCGCTCGAGGAGCGAGTTGTCGTCGCCGAGCGGCGCCGCCTCGGCCACGGATCCGTCCGCCGGGTCGATGAGCGCGGCGGCGGCGACGGGAGATGTTTCATCCGCGACGTCCTTCCACGCCGCGTTCGCCTCGGAGACGGCGTCGGCGACGGAGGAGGACGCGTCGGCGTCGGATTCGGTGGCGCGGCGAACGAGCGCGACGGCACCGCGCGGGACGCGGGACGACGCGCGCGAGACGCGGGAGACGCGAGACGCGACGGCGGTGGAGACGGAGACGGTGAGCGACATGATGTGCGCGTGCGGTGCGGAGGTCGACGGTCGGTCGGTGCGTGGGTAAGTGACGACGCGTCGTGGGACGGGCGTGACGTCGACGATTCGTGTCGTCCCGAGTGGGTCGTCGTGGTGAGTCGTGACTCGTGAAATTGAATACATGACGTCACCAGTGGATGACGTCATCATTGGACAAAAGCGAAGAGGCGACGTCGCCGCGGGACGCGCGTTTCGACGAGCGAGCGAGCGAATGCGTGCGTGCGTGGTGTTACACCGCGATGATACCGCGTGTTCTGCGTTTACGACGCGTCGGTGGCGCACAGGGCGGCGACGTCGTCGGGACGAGCGACGATGACGGATTCGCGGTCGATGGCGACCATGCCGAGCCGCGCGCCCTTGGGCTTTTGTACGTACTTTGGCGAGGTGTAACTGACGTTCACCTTGCCGCCGTCGCGAAGTTTGGAGTGGAAACCAGCGATGTTGGCGGCGAATTGTATGTCGTCGTCGGAGGCGGTGTCGCCGGGTTGTTGACGGAGGATGACGTGCGCGCCGGGGGCGCCGCGCGCGTGAAACCACACGTCGTGGTCTTGGCCAAAGTGTAAGCTCACGGCTTCGTTTCCGCGACTGTTTCGACCGCAGTACACCTCTTTCCCGCTCGGGGCGGTGTACACGCGAATGGCGCTCATCATCTCTTGCTTTCTCGCCGCTTTCCCAGTCTTGGGCTTGGTGGTGCCTTTTTTCTTCGCCGTCGCCCTCGCGCGATTTTCCGCTTCGGCGCCCTTTCCGCTCGGTTTCAGGTATCCGCCGTCGACGAGCTCGACGCCGATCTCTTCGATGAATAATAAATCATCGCGCGACGCGTACGTGTCTGCCTCCACGATGGAGAACTCAACCTGACGCAAGTATTCAATCTCCGCCGCGTTTTGCTCGACGAGCGGGAGCACGGCGTCGGCGGTTCGACGAAGTTTTCTCGTCCTCTTGTAGAGCGCCTCCGCCGTGCCCACGGGACCCTTCTCTGGATCCACCTCGATCATCACCGGTTCACCCGTCGTGAAATCTTGCGCCTCGAGCTCTCTGGCGCCGGGTTTATAGTTGTGACTGTACGCCATCAGCGCGTCCGCGCGCGCTTGCACCTCTTCGTGACCGCTCGCCGCGTCGAGTTGTTTACGAAACCCAGCCTCTTTGCTCGCCAATTTCTTCAACCGCGCGCGCACGGCTTGTAATATTCGCGAGCGCTCGCGCTCGAACACGTCCTTCTCCTCCACCTCTCCGTACACGACGCCGAAGAGGGCGCCTATGGGACCACCGTCCGCGCCCAAATCCTCCGCCGGCGGCGGCAACGGCGACCCCGCCGTCGACGGGTGCAACAACAACTGCCCAAACTCTTCGCACCACGTCGCGTCTTCGAGCGCGACTCTCCCGCCTCGAGTTCCGTTAAAATCGACGCTCAACGTCCACTTTATAAACTCGTCGTACACCGCGCGCCAATCGCTCGCGCTCGCGTCCTCCACCCTCGCGCCGTCGGCGACGCCCGCGCCTCGCGTCAACGCCTTGGCCAACGCCGGCGACACGCCTCTGAACGCGCGCACCAAACACCCATCCACGCGCGTCGCCGCCGCGTTCGCCTCCCGTTCGCTCGCGCGCGCACACACCTCTCGCATCAACGATTCAAACGCCTCCGCGTCCGCGACCGTCGTCGGATCCACCCCCGGCGCCGTCGGCGGCGCCTCGTACGCGAACCCCACCCCCAATCGTCTCGCGCTCGTCTGTTTCTCCCCGACTTGATACCCACACGCCAACACCGTCTCCCCTCGCGCGACGTCCAACAAGAACGCGTTACTATATCGTCCCATCACCTCACACAACAATTCGTACTCCACCGCCCCCCCCGGACGCTCACCGAACCTCAACCGACACGCGCGTTCCCACTCGCCGCACATCGTCGCCTCGAGCAACACCTTCCCTCGCAACACTCGATTCGCGCGTTCACCGAAACTCAGATTATCCCGCCTCGGGTCAAAAGAGCTCTGCCCTTTCCCGAGCGCGTCCACGTTTCGAGCCGACGTCGTGGCGACGTGCGCGGTGACCGGATGCCACGACAGGCGAAACGCGCGCGCGCCGCCGTCGACGCCGCGTCCGCGCACCGCCAACGAGTGTCCATCCGTCTGCGCGCACGCGTCGATCTTCGTCGGCGCGTGCAGGGCGTTAATCTCGCGCACGGCGGCGACGAGCGCGGTGTAATCGAATCCCGGCGGCGGTGACGCGCGCGCGACGACGGCGAGACGACGGGACGTCGTCGATGATGATTTCAATGTCCCCGGGACGTCGACGCGGGACACGACGCGTTTCGGGGACGCCGACGCGCGTCGAGCGACCGCGCGCGCGAACGAACGCGCGAGAGGGGCCGACGGTGATACCATCGACGACGCGCGCGCGTGAGACGGACTCGGATCGACGCGCGTCGACGCGTGCGGGACCGAATGGGAATGGGCATGGGAATGGGAACGACGCGCGCGCTTTTTCTCTCAACTCGACTCAAACTACGCGGCGGCGGATTTCTTCGGACGAACCTCGTCGTCGGACACCCATCTCAGGTACACGACGTCGCGAGGTGGTTTCGCGGCGTTCTCTCCGTCCTCGTGCGCGTACGAGCTCGCGATGGCTAAAATCGCGCCGCTCGGTGAAAACGCGAGCGCCGACACCGACGTGGGAAACCGACCGACTTGGGCCAATCGTTTTCTCGCCTCGCCGTCCCAAAAATTCACGTACCCATCGCCCCCACCCGTGACGAACGTCCCGAGCGTCGGATGAAATGCGAGCGCGTGCACGGGGTACACCGTCTCCCCGCTCGTCGAGTCCTCCGTCTTTCGATGACACTTGAAGGCGAATCTCCGCGCGGCGTCTTCGTCGTCGCGCGCGAATTCCACCGCGCACCGCCCCTCGACGCTCGCCGCGACGAATCCATCCCTCGTCGCGTTCCACGCGATCGCTCGCGTTTGAAACCGCATGCTCGATCGTCTGCTCACCGTCGGCGCGCCGCCTCTCGCTAAATCTTCCGTCTCGTACGCCAACACCTGTCCGTCGCTCGTCGCGCAGAGAAATCTCCCGTCGGCGACGTCGCTCGCGAAACACTTCCCCGCCGTCGTCGTCGTCGACACGCACCGTCCATCGCTCGCGCTCGCGCTCGCGTCCCACACGCGAATCGTCTTATCCCATCCACACGTCACGACGTACCCGGTGTGCGTCTCATCGTGCGCGATCGTCGCCGCCGGTCCCGCGTGCGCGCCGAGCGTCGCCGTCGTCCCCGTCGTCAAATCGACGACGCGCGCCGACCCGTCGAGACACCCCACGCACGCGCGACGATGCGACCCGAGAAAGGTTCCACACAACACGGGCACATCGAACGCGACGTGCATCGTGCGTCGCGCCGTCGTCACCGCGCCGCCGAGCGCGCCGTCGCGCGTCGCGTACGCGCGCGTCGACCCATCCCACGACGTCACGAGGAGCGCCAACGACGCATCCTCATCCACCTCATCCACTTCATCCTCCGCATCGCGCGCGCGAAAGGTGAGACTGGTGATTCCATCCGAGAACGTATCGTCGATCGCCCGTCCGAGATCGCGCGCGCGAGACGTCGTCGACGTCGTCATGCGGACACGCGCGGTCGTCGCGCGCTTCGTCGAATGGCGTCGAGACGAATGTTTCGCGGACGGTTCAAGACACTAAATCTTCCGTATTACATACGAACCCACCTTGTATACATATCGGTAGTCCGAACCATTATTCTCACGCACGCAACCACTTTTGCATAGAAACCCACACGCGTACCCTAGAATCACCCTCACGTACGTCTTTATCGAAATCGGACCGCTGGACCGCCGTCCGGCGGGCGCGATGCCTCGCGCGCGCGCGCCCCGGTGAACTCCATTGGCGATGCGCGCGCCCGGGCCCTGTCCCGCGACGTCGGCGTCGGTCGACGCCGACGTCGGCGTCGGCGTGCGCGCGCTCGAATCCATCGGTGCGCGCGAGCGAGGGGCTGGGAAACTGTCCACGACGAGCGATTCCAAAGCGGTGGGCGGCGAGCGCGTCGAGGCGTTCGCGTTGGATTTGCGCGCGTGGACCTTTGACGCGACGACGCAGGCGGTCCGAGCGCTCGGCGCGTGCGCGAGAGATGCGAGCGTGGATCTCGGGGTGCCGTTTCGAGACGCGTTTGAACGGTACTGCGCGACGGAAAAGGATGTCAAGGCACCGAGAGGCGCGGCGTGGCGATTGCACCGATGCGGGGGCTGGCGATTCGACCTTCGCGCGCTGTACGAGAGCGTGAAAAAACGCGGTGGATACGACGCGATCGATGGGAACAGTGGTTGGCGCGAGGTCGCCGAGTCGATCGGCGCGCACGGACGCGGGTGTCGCGCGGGACACGCGGCGAGATGCGCGCACCGGGCGTGGCTGAGGGCGTACGAGCGCCGCGCGAGAGACGAGGAAGAGACGTCGCGCGCGCGCGAATACGTCGCCAACGCGTCGTCGCTCGCGCCAGAAGACGCGGAGATCATCGATGCGCTCGTGGGGTTGGAATTCGGCGCGTCCACGACGCCTCCGAGGCGGGACACGGTGGAAAATGTACGGAAATTGTGCCATATCTACTCGGACGCGACTCGAGACTCGGAGACTGGGAGGACTGGGATGGGCGCATGATGACGACGACGGCGACGCGCGCGACGGGGACGACGCGCTCGACCGGGGGCGACTCGATCGACTGACTTTTACCGCGCGCGCTCGTGTCGTTCCCGTGGCCAGGGATTGGATCACATCGCGCGACAGTTGGGCGACGCGCACGAGGGTGACGCGGACTGCGACGTGTGCGGCGCGCCGGGGGATGAGGATGCGATGATCTTGTGCGATGGATGCGATCGAGGGTACGCGCGCGTGCGATGCGCGAGACGCGCGACGCGATGGAGTGGTTTTTGAGTCGTCGTTCGCGGGTGAGGGGAGGCGCGCGCGACGGTCGCGGGAGACGGGAGACGGGGGAGGATGGGACGGGGTTGACGGTTACGCGAGGGTGGGCGCGCGCGGTTTTTAGAGCGTTTTGAGCTACAGTACGCGAGGGAGGGAGAAGGAAGACGTAGACTGACGAATGGTGACGTCCAACAGGTCGCACATGTATTGTTTGACGCCGAAGATGACGGAAGTGCCGAGTGGAGAGTGGTTTTGCGCGCACTGCGAAGAGATTGAACGCGAGGTGGAGCTCTTGAGCGAAGATCGCGGCGTCTCGTTTACGTTGGCGCAGTTTAACGATTCGTGCATCGAGTTTGATACGGCATTTTTCGGTGAGGACGCCAAGCGCGTGGGAATCAGCATGCAAGTGATCGATGAGTGTTTCTGGAGAATGGTGGAGGACGCGAGCTCGGCGGATGACGTGTGCGAGGTAAAGTGCGGGACGGAGATCGACACCACCAAGCACGGAAGCGGATTTCCGAGACGCGGCGAGACGCTTCGGGTGAAGATTGAGGGCGTCGGTGCGGATGATATACAAGAATTGGCGGAATCGAAATGGAATCTGAACAATGTCGCGCGCGCGTCCGGTGAACACCCATCCGTGTTGTCGTTTTTGCGGGAGGATTTGCCGGGGGTGACGACACCGGTGCTGGAAGTCGGGAGCACGTTCAGCTCCACGACGTGGCGACGAGAGAATCACGATCTGTACAGAATCACGTATAATCACTGGGGGGCGCCGAAGACGTGGTACTGCGTGCCTGCGAGCGCGGCGGACAAGTTTGAGGAGTGTTTCAAAAACGTCATGCCGGATGTGTACGAGGCGCACGTCAACGATTTGGGACGCGTCTTCACGATGCTGTCGCCAAACTTCTTGATGAACGCCGGAGTGCCCGTGAACAAATTGGAACAGTATCCTGGCGAATACGTAATCACCTTTCCGGGAGCATATTACGCCACCTTCAACTGCGGTTTGAATTGCACCGAGAGCGTCAACTACGCTCCGACTGATTGGCTGGCGAGCGGTTCCCTGAGCGCGCGAAGGAATCGATTGCACGCGACGCCGTCGCTGTTCAGTCACGAGGAATTAGTGTGTAGATCAGCGGATGAACCGAGCGAACAGTCTGCGCGTCACCTGTGGCCGGAGATTGCGCGAATCTACACAGAGGAAGCCCAGGCACGCAATGACCTCTTCGCCTCTGGGGTGTCTCAGAGCGTGCAGATTATCGAGCCTGAAGAAGATAAGAGCAACGGCGTTCGAAAGACGCGATCGACGAGTGCGGATGCGTCGAGCGCACCGAGACATTCGTGTGTTGTTTGCCGACAAATCCTCTATCTATCTGGGGTTTCGTGCTCATGCGACGACGCTCGAAAAGCGTGTTCACAACACGCCGCGGAGCTGTGCGAATGCGCCGCGTCAAACAAGACAATGTTTTACCGTAGAACGCTCGCTGATTTAGAGACGTTAGTCGCAAAGTCGGAAAAGCTGATTCCCACAAAAGAATTAGCCGCTTTAAAGTCTGAAAACGCCGGTCTCGGTCAAGTAGCCGCGAACAAGGGCCAACTTAAAAAGGCGCAGGCATGGGTCAAGCGCGTGGGTGATGAACTCGTCAAACCGCCGCTTCCGCCGTTACAGAAACTGAAATCTCTCTTGGTCGGCGGTGAAGAATTCGTATGGGGTGGATCAGACATGAAATCAGCCAGAGAGGCGTACGCACGCGTGATGAACGCCATCGCGTGGCAGACGAGTCTCGTCGCGCTCAAGCAACGTCTCGGCTCTGGTTCTACCGCCGAAGCTGCAAACGACGATATCGGTGCGCCACGAATTTCTCTCGATCGGTTGAAGGAACTGCTGGATAATCCTCCGGTGCCGATGCCGAAGTCTGAGACGCAACCGCTTCGTGATTTGCTCGCGGCGGGTAAAAAGTTGGAGGAACGCATCAAAGCGGCGCTCGCCGAGGAGCCAAATCCCGCACCGCGCGCCTGCTCGTCGTTACAAACCGAGGCCAATAAATTCGGAGTTGAAGTTCCTTCGTACAACGAACTGAAGGATGTCATCGCACGCGCCGGCTCTTGGTCGACAAAGGTGCGAACGGCACTTCCCGGACGCCGACAGCTTCCGCCTCGCGACGAGTTGGCGAACGCACGCGAAATCGAAGCGTTGTACGAAGAAGCGTCCGGACTGCCTGTACAACAGAGCGAGCTGTTAACTTTACGCAAAGCTTTAGAAGAGTTGAATTTTTGGCGAGCGAAATCAGAGTCTCTGTTCGCCGCAAAGGTTGATTTCGAAGACGCCAACGCTCTCTTGAAGGAGGGCATGTCTCTCTCGGTGAAATTGGACGCCGTTGATGAATTGGGCGATCAAATCGAAGCTGTGAAGGTGTGGGCCGGTCGCGCACGTGCGAGTGACTATCCGCAAGCGCGCGTTGGAGACTTGAGACTACTTTTACGCGAAGGTGAGAATTTCAGCGTTCGCGTCGACGAAGTTGAATGGTTGAAGAATCGTATCACCGTGCGCGAGCTCGCGGAAAAGCTGAAAGAAATGGTCGCCAACAAACAGCACCCGCTCGCCGACGTCGAAGAAGCCGTCAAGCAAGGAAACGAATTCTTAGATTCCGAAGACAAAGAAGTCGCACCGGACGAGGAAGCTCTTCTGACGCAGTGCGAGGCGCACATCAAGGCTGCGAAGAAATGGCACGAGCGCGCGGCAGTCATGCTCAAAGCCGTCGGGAGTAAGGATCAACCGTCACTCGAGGACGTGGCCACCCTGATCCGCGACGGTAATATGATTCCGATCGCATTGGACGGTTTCGACGTTCTTTCGGAAGCCGTGAACATGGCAAAGTCATGGTTAGAACGAGCTCAACCTTGTCTGAAGGGCAAACAGCTCACGCGCCGAGGCGCCTCGAACCCGATTCCTCCGCTCTCTGAGGCTCACGAACTGATGAAGGAATCCAAAGGCTTGAAATTGTACGTTAAAGAAGTGGGAGGATTGCAAGAACGTGTCGAAGCTGCGGAAGAGTGGGACGTCGACGCTCAAGATGCCATCAAGCGCTGGCGCGAGGACGGCGCCGAGGTGACTTTGAACGAACTCGACGTCTCTCACGAAGATTTCGGCTTGGAATTACCCGCTATTAAAATGGTTCGCGTTCGTCTCAATTCATTGAAGTGGGAAGAGAGAGTGGCCAAGGTGATCGCGCCGAAAGCAAAGCTGATAGATGACACCGTGTTGGATGAACTCAGAGCGCAAATTGACGAGCTGCAAGATTTGAAGGAGGATCTCGTCGCCGAGATTATTCGAAGACATACGATCGTCGATGAATGGCGCAAGAAAGCTGATCTGTTGCTCGATCCGCCGCCGCTCGAAGACGGTCGCTTAGCTCCGAGCGCGTCACCGGATGAAATTGACGCGCTCATCGCTGAGGGCAAGGCTTTACCGGCGAATGTGTCAAAAGTAGAAGACTTGGAGACGTCGTTAGCCGATCACGCCGTGTGGGTCGAAGCCGTCCGCAAGTGCCTCAATAGCGTCGCAGAAGGTCGACCCCGACCGAAAATTGATGAACTGTACGATTTGTTAGCTGAAGTCGAAGACTTGACCTTCAAGTGCTCCGAACGCCAGGCGTTGACCAACGCGTGCAACGCCGCCACGGCGTGGACTGACAAGCTTGGTTCGTTGCTCTGGGTCCACGACCAAGGAGAGTTGAGGACTGACAAAACGTTAACGGAGAAATTGATGATTGTGCTGGAATCAATCAAGGCTGGGATAGAGGACATCACGGGGACTGGTGAACCGCCGGAGACGGAGGAGGGTCAATTCTGCCTGTGTCGTCAAGCGGGCGGCGTGCAAATGGTCGGTTGCGACGATTGCGGCGACTGGTACCACTTGAAGTGTATCAATGTCACACCGACCATGGCGAAGACGATGCACAACTACATTTGTCCTCCGTGCATGGCGAAGAGCGGCAAAGCAAACCAGTTGTCGCTGGAAACGTATCGCTCTGTTCACCGAACCAATCGTCCGAACGTGATGCTCTTGCGAGAACTTCTCAGCGAAGCGCAGCGCTTCCCCGGCGAAGTTCCGGAGGAGACTATTCTCAACCAAGTCGTCAATACACACGACGCTTGGCGCTTAGAAGTTCGCAAAGTTTTGCATAGAAAGAGCGTCAAGGAGGCGCACGAGAACGCCATCAAGCAAGCCGCGAAGATCGCCCAAGAAGCTGCGACGAGAGAATCCGAGGAGCGCACGCGACGCGCCACGGAGGCGGTGCTCTCGGCGTCAGCGGAGAATCCGAATCCGCAGGCATCACTTACGCCTCTTCAACAGGTGATGTTGATGGGTCAGGCGGTGACGTTCGCAGCGACACAACGCACGCACGCCCTCAGCGTGTCACCGTGCTCGGCTGAGATCTCCGAGGTGGTCACCAAGCAGCTCAGCCAACTTCAGCAGCTCGCCATGCAGCTCGCTATGTGCCAAGCGCAGATTCACATGGCACCCGTACGCTCGAGACCGCACATTCTTCACGTGTTGATGATGCAAAGTCAACACTCAAAGATGACGAAGGATCACGAACAGGAACTGGCAGACGTCGGCGCGAGCGACTGGCTCATGCAAGCGACGCTCCAGCTGTCCGGAATCATCCCGCCCGTCGTACCGGGAGAGAACGCGAGCGGCGATGCGAACGTCTCGGCCGAACAATCGATGCGCGCTAACGAGCAAGCGCAAGCGATGATGGCGCAACAATTGGCGCAACAGATGGTGCAACCCACCTTGCCGACTGGCGACATGGGCGTTCCCGGAATGATGCCGGATATGGGTCTGGCGATGGGAGTGGAGCGAAACGATAACGTCGATCCCGCCATTCAGGTGTACGCCGGCATGAAGGGCGCGCTCGCGATGGAGCTAGAACCTGTCGAGGAGACGCTTGCGTTGATGCGTGAAGTCTGTGGTCCGGCGTGGAGAGAACAAGCCATCAGACTCATGACGGGTCCTCCGTTCCCGAGACTGTTGAAGCTCCACGAACTTAAGGAGTCCGCCATGGCTGCTGGTCTTTGTCCGGGCACGGGCATTGATCCGCTCGCGGATCGCGCGCACGCTTTGGAAGTCGCCGGACAGATATGGCTCGAGCGCGCCGCCGCCGTGGTGCAAGATAAATCCATTCCCATCGAGGCGGCGCAGATGCTGCTTCAGGAGGGTCGATCGTTGCCCTTGTATCTCAAGGATGAGCTTGAAGAGCTTGGCGAGCGGTGTGAGCTGTACTGCGTGTGTCGAAGCGCTTACGACGCGCTGCGGCCGATGATTTGCTGCGATAGATGCGATGGATGGTTCCACTACGAGTGCATCGGCATGCAACCGCCGGCGCCCGGCGAGGAGGATGAAAACGCTGAAAACGTCAAATTTGCGTGCCCAGAGTGCTGCGCGGTGCAAGGCATACCGTACGTGCCTTTCCGCCCGGCGCCGAAGGATGTCGAACCCGTGATAGCCGCGCCTCCTGCTCCGGAACCGCCCGCACCGGTTCCGGAGCAAACGGGGCAAGGACAAGTCCTGGTGAAACAAGAGCGACCCGATAACAAAAAGAAGAGAAAACCGGCCGCCGCTGAGCCGGCGAACAAGCCGAGCACGAGCCGAAGTAGAAGAAGAAAATAAAGCACCAACGTGGGCACCCTCACGATAAATGGCAATTTCGATATGGTCTCCACGACCCGCACGTTGTGGATGTGCACACCGATGCCCCCCACCCACTTGCTAATTTGCGCGCACTTCCACACGAAACGTTTCGTTGACATTTTAGACCGTCTTAATACAATTTTACCTCTTGCAACACGTCCCAACTCGACAAATAAATCACCAAACAATGAAAAAAATCAAATCGCCCGACGCTATCACTCGTCTAAATGTTTATCCCACCCGAGATCCTTCTTCGGCAGACGTCTTCCGACGACGTTGGACGCGGCTAATTCCGCCAACAACACCTTTTCATCCAGCTGTTCCTCACACACGCCTTCGTTCTCGTCGTTTCGATCCATCGCCGCCGCCTTCGCGTCACCCTTCCCCTTTTGATGGCGCGTCACCAAGTCTTCGAGATATCCTTGCTTGGCGTAATTCGGAATCAATCTCGACATGTACACCCCTCTCAACACGCGTTTCTCCTCCTCCGTGAGATCCCCGTGAAACCCTTGTCTATTGATGCGATCGGTCACGGCGTGCGACATCACCAAGGCTGCCGCAACGGATATGTTGAGACTCTCGGTGAATCCAAACATGGGAATGAAGACGCCGCCGTCGCTCATCGCCCTCGCCTCTTCGGAGACGCCCTCGCGTTCGTTCCCGAACACCACCGCCGTGGGAATCGTCCAATCGTAGTGCGACAGCGGATATGCGCCCTCAAATTCTGTCGTGAGAATGCGGTATCCCTTCTTTTTCGCCGCGCGAAGCGCTGACTCAGACGTCTCGAACTGTTCAATGTGTTGCCACTTGAGCGCGCCTCCCGACGTTCGCCCGCTCGCCTTGAACGACAACCCCTTGGACGACACGATGGACGTGCACCCGATCCCGAGCGCCTCCGTCGTTCGACACACAGCCAACATATTCCCGACATCGTATATTCCCTCCAACACCGGCATTAACGAAAAACTTCTATTCGCCAAGACGTTTTCCAAACGCAACTTGCGCTCGTCGCTCACCATCGACTCAGTCGTCTCCAACATCTCCTCCGTCTCACACGCGCACGATTCGAACTCGAATCCATCCCCGTACGGAAACCTAGACGACGCGTCATCGTTCGCCGTCACGCCGAGTCCCTCTTTGCGCACGCGGACGAACCCGTGATACTCGTACGCGTCCGGCTCGTACGACCGCGTGCGCCTGAGCTCCTTCGCCGAGCGCGTCTTCGTCTCCGTCGCTCCCGTTCGACGCACCGCGCGCGCGCTCCGAGGCGTCGTGCGCTTGACGCGAACGTCCATCGGTCCCACGTGCGCGATCATCCCTCCGCCGTCGTCCTCGTCGCCGTCGTCCTCGTCCTCGTCGGCGCGAACCGCCGCCGCCCGCGCCCGACCCATGAGCCGTCGCGCGCGCGCGCGCGAAGACGTCGGACGCGCGGCGGCGCGACGAGACCGCGTCGAGGAGGACGCGCGCGAGCGGTCGCGCGCGAGCGACGCGACGCCCGCGTCGGCGCGCGCGAGAGAGCGCGTCATCGTGTGACGCGTGTGAAGTCTGACGAGTCGTGAATCGTCGATGTGGGGACTCCAGTTCGGCGACGCTTGGAGGCCTAACACCAATGCACCGATATGGGATTTCGTCCCGCGTCAATTGACGTCTCGCGCGCGGGTGACGCGCGCGAGCGACGCGCGCGAGCGAACGAACAGTGAGTGATCACTCGCGCATCGTCTGACGCGCGTCGGTGATTCGCAGAACGCGTCCACGCGCGGTGAGACGCGCGCGAAGACGTGGATTTGAGTTCAGAGCTCTCGGAACACGCGCCGTGAGGCGTCGCGAGGGCGATGGCGCGCGGACGATGGTTCGGTGGCGATGAGTCGACGCCTTTGCTCACGTCTAAGCGCGGTCGTGGCGAACGAGGCTCGTGGTGGCGAGGGTCCATGGCGGTGGCGGCGGCGATGGCTGTGGCAATGGTCGGCGTCGCCGCGTGCACGGGCGCGAGAGACGGGATGTTTTCGAGCGTGAAGGTGGGCAAATTTGGAAGCGAAGCGGCGGTCGATTTGCAGTACGTCACGTGGACCGACCTCAAAGGCACATCGACGGATGAAATGGCCAACGGTGGCATCCAGCGCTCTGCGCGCGGCAACAGCTGGCGCACGGGTGCGAGG
>Ga0255743_10001005_pt1 | contig 24364 bp, 29 predicted proteins | sample 101ome_19_FD_179950 | JGI IMG/M metagenome (GOLD analysis project Ga0255743, IMG submission 179950) | Coastal salt marsh microbial communities from the Groves Creek Marsh, Skidaway Island, Georgia - 101405AT metaG (version 2) | ecosystem: Environmental > Aquatic > Marine > Intertidal zone >... | reverse complement strand
CCAGATCTTGCCTCTCTAAATAATATTGATAACTTTTGAAATTTAGTTCCTCCCATGGACTCTATCATTTCAGGTAATGCTTCAGGTAAATCAAGTATTGTAGATCTGGTTATACCAATAATTATGGGTACTGTGAGTATTGATTGGGCTATAATCATTGCAATAGGAGTAAATAATATTTCAAAATTTCCTAAAGGTCCTTGTCTATACAACATTAGATATACAACTAAACCAACAAAAACAGGAGGTAAACCCATTCCTGTGTTTAAAATTGAAATGGTAAATGAAGACGATTTATTTTTCTTTAAACCTAATAATATTCCAATTGGAATACCAATTAGTGATGCTATTATCACTGCAGAATTAGATACAAGTATTGATAATGAGACAATACCAATAATTTCAGATGAATTCAAAAGAACAATAAAACTCTCAATTATTTCATCTATCATCTTTACTCACTCCTACTGTAATAACTTTATTCTAATCATATAATTTTTGTCTTGATCAATATAAAATGGTAATTTAAATTTCTAATTTGTATAAATTAAATTTATTTTCTAAGAAAATTATATATCATATTCATCTTTAAATCATTTATATGGAAAACAGTAAACCCTCCTCTGCTTTAGACGTTTGGAGAAAAATAAATCAAACCCCAGACATTGTAAATTTTTTCCAAGGAATTTTTGATGTTATTGGAATTATTATTGAAGAAACAAACGAGGAATTGACAATTGCAGTCGGAGATACCGAAGTAAACATAGATCCCGGACTTCCAGAAAACCCTGATTTCATAGTCCCTCTAAAATGGGAGAATGTAGAAAATATGATTTCACATGCAAAAGATGGTAAAATTGACTCATTTGAAACTTGGAGAATAGTCTCAGTACTATTTACTTCCTTAACTCAATCAACTTTAAAAAATCCAATGATGTCAAATAATCTTCTACGAATATTTGCAAGAGTGGAAGACCTAGCTCATGTTCATTTGATTGCTCCAAATGGAGATGAAGTAACTTCACACTCTTTAATATATGTTAAAAAACAGTGGTTAGTCATACCTGGTACTCATGGTAAACCAAAGAGAACTTTCAAAATGACTGCAGAGGACAGTATTGAATATCAAAGAAAAGTATTCTATGCTATCAAGAAAAATAATATTATCGAATGGATGAAGTTTTCATTATGGTATTCATCATGGAGAAAAACAGTTTCAGTTAAACATTAAATTAACTCGCCAGCCAGATAAGCTCTAACTAATTCATCTTTTGAATTTTCAAAAATATCAACTACCAATCCACTTTCTCTTATTTCCCCCTCTATAATAACTGAACAATATTTTGCAATTCTTCTAACTTGGTTCATATCATGCGATGTCCACAAAATGATCATCGATTTCTTTTCAATTAATAATTTAATCTTATCCTCAAACCACCTAGTATTTTTCATATCTAAACTATTGGTGGGCTCATCCAATACTACTATTTCAGGTTCAGTAATCATTGTCCTAGCCAATGCAACCTTTTGTTGTTGACCCACAGATAATTCATTTATATTCATCTCAGCAATATCTGATAATTCATAATCATCTAAAACCATACTAATTTTTTGAATCTGATTTTCTTTACTCACTTTTCTTAATTTCAAAGGTAATAAAATATTATTTTTCACATTATCATTCAAAAAAATAGGTTGTTGCCTCATATATCCTATTTTCCTAATATTTTGTAACTTAGTCTCATCATTACTCCATGGATTTATTTTCTCATCACCTAATTTAATTTCACCTTCTGTAACCTTTTCAATTAGAGATACCATTCTATTAGTCAATGTTTTTCCAGATCCATTCGGTCCCAACAAACAATGAATTCCAGGTTCTAAGGTCATATTTATCTGATGTATTAATTTTAATTTTTCCTCACCTAAAATCAGACTAACATTATCTAACTTCAGGTTGATTTCCATAACTATCAGATATATTTTATCTAAAATAGGGTTTCCATAATCAATATCTTACTCATCCTACCAGATAAAAATAATAAAGCTTGTAAACATAAACAAAATATCGATATTATGAACGCAACCGGTGATGCAAATAAAGCTCAAACAGAAGAAGGTCTACAATATCATATACAATTGAAAAAAGGAGATTTGCCAAATATTGTACTTATGCCTGGGGATCCTAAAAGAGTAGAAAAAATTGCATCAAATTGGGATATTTCAGAAAAAATAGCAGATTATAGACAATATGTTACCTATAAAGGCGAGTACAAAGGTGCACCCATATCTGCCTTATCGTCCGGTATTGGCCCTGCAGCAGTAGAAATTGCAGTTGCAGAACTAAAAAATCTTGATATGAAACATATAATCCGTGTAGGTAGTTGTGGTGTACTTTCAAAAGATATAGAGTTAGGAGATATCGTCATTTCTAAAGCTGCTGTCAGATTGGAGGATACATCTAAACATTATGTTATGCCTGAATATCCTGCAATTGCTTCAAACTTAATCACATCCGCACTAATTAGAGCATCAGAAGAAAATAATTTACCATATCATGTTGGTATCACTGCAACATCATCATCATTTTATGTTGGTCAAGGTAGACCTGGATATGATAATTACTTACCTAGTCACAGACAAAATTTAGTGGATGATTTAACCAAAGCAGGAGTTATGAATTTTGAAATGGAAGCATCCTTACTTTTCATTTTGAGTTCACTCTATAATATCAAAAGTGGAGCTGTATGTGCCGTTTATGCTAATAGAGTCACGAATGAATTTGCAACAAAAGGAGAAGATACAGCAATAAAAGCAGCAAATGAAGCAACAAAAATTATTCATGATTGGTATAAAGATAACGAAGTTAGATTTTACAAATAAATTAATGATTTTCTCTTAAATTATTTAATACCTGTTCCGCTCTATCCATTCTTATTGAATTTTCAGAAACTATTCTTTCAACAACTTTCTCAATTTCATCACCAACCGCTCCAACTGATTTTGCAATGTTAACTGCATGTAATTTCATATGACCTTTTTGAATTCCTTCATCAGATAATGCTCTTAATGCAGCTAAATTTTGTGCCAATCCAGCACATGCAACAATTTCAGCCAAATCAATTGCATTTTTTATCATCATAATTTTCAAATTTATCTGAGCTGTTGGGTGTACTTTAGTTGCTCCACCTATTGTACCTAAAGCCAAAGGCAGTACTATTTTACCAACTAAATGTCCATCTGAATTTATTTCATAAGTTGTTAATGAGCTATATTTTCCATCTCTCACAGCAAATGCATGTGCACCTGCTTCAATTGCTCTCCAATCATTGGCAGTAGCCAAAGTTATCGCAGATATAGCATTCATAATTCCTTTATTATGAGTGGCTGCTCTATATGGATCTGCATCTGCAAAGGCCCATGCATCATAAATTCGTTTTACTACCTCATCTCCACCAAGCATATTTTTATCAAATATCGCCTCTGCTGTTACCAATCTTTTATCCGCAAGATTAGATATTATTCTAAGATTTGCAACCCCTCCAGAAATATTTTCTAGATCACTCGCAATTGCCTCAGCCATAGTGTTAACCGCATTAGCCCCCATAGCATCCAAACAATTTACAATTAAATGTACAATTAACATTTTTCCAGATGCTGTTTTAATCACTCTTGTTTCCAAATCAACAGCTCCTCCTCCAAATTTTACTAATATTGGATCTTTATCATTTGCTTTTTTTATCAATTCGTCTTTTTTTCCCAATATATTTTTTGCTGCCTTTTTTGGATTAGGCACTTCTAACAATTGTATTTGACCTATCATAAATGGTCCAGTATTGGAAGTAGTAAAACCTCCATTAAATCTTGCAATTTTAGCAGCGTTTGATGCTGCAGCGACTACACTAGCTTCTTCAACCGCAAAGGTAATTAATTTATCAACGTCATTTATTTTAAAATTTGTAGCAATACCAATTGGCATTGTCATTACACCAATCATGTTTTCGATCGTAACCGGTGGATCTGTTACAGTTAATACGGATACCTCATCCTCACTAAGTCCAATTAATTCTTGAATTTTTTTTATTTTTTCATCTTGTGATAATTTATGAAAACCACCTAATGCAGAAGTAAATGTCATAAATCAACAAATGAAATAATATCTTTTATCTTTAGCTATTTTTTCAAACCGAATAGATACACCTTGAAATAAATAATATCTTCACAATGATATAATTACCAGAATTTTTCATAATGGATGTCTTTCTCATCCCATCCCATACTGATTAATAGTTCTTTCACCATCATGTTCATAACTTCAGGGCCACATGAATAAACCTCGGGAAGTTCTCTGCCAGAGTCCAACCATTCAGATAATTCTTCTCTAATCATATTTTCTGATATTCTTCCTAATCTGCCATCCCAAACATCGTCTACATTTTCTTGATATCTAGTAAGAGTATGAATATTTTTGATATGTTTATTATCAGAACAAATCTCATCGATTTCCTCATCAAAAACCATATCTCTTGTTTTTTTATTGGAATATAAATGTAAAAATCTTCTCTCTAATTTTTCCTCTGTTGCCCATCGCATCATAGACATATTTGGTGTCACTCCAACTCCAGCGGAAATTAATAATACATCTCTATCAGACTCTGTATTTAATACATAATGACCATAAGGGCCTCTTAATGTCCATACATCACCTGGTTTTTGTGTCCACATATGATGCGTGAAAATTCCATACAATTTTATGGTTAATTCCAAATATTCATTATTTGGACTTGATGCAATTGAGTACGCCCTATTTTTTTTACCAAAAACTTCAGGAAAGAAGACCATCACGTATTGACCTGGAATAAAGGTCCACCCTTCAGGTTTTCTAAATCTAAATGTTCTAACATCTGGACTTTCGTTAATAACTTCCAATAGCTCTGCTTGCCATTTTATACTCTTTGGTCTATTTCTTCTTCGTTCTTGCATGGTGGTACTCATAACAATACTTCCAACAAATAAACGACATGGCGGTTATTTTTAAAATAATTTATCATGGACAAACAAAATGCATATTTTCATTCATAGATTAAATTAATGATTTCAATCATTAACACTTAATTGTTCATTCAGTATTTTTTCAACATGAGGTAATTTAGTATTAAACCATAAGTAATTCAAAAGTACAAGCCCAACAATGGATGTTCCTAAAATTACTTCTGCAACTCCCAATACTTCCCCAAAATAACCTGCAAAAATCATTGAAAACGGACCTAAAACCTGAGCCACAAATCTTCTAACGCCATATGCTCGCCCCTGTAATTCTAAAGGAACTGCAGTCTGCCAAATTGTTTGACTAGAAATATTTGCAACAGGTATCATATAACCTGTAAAAAACAACCCTACAAAAATCATAATTAAAGAATTTATAATAATCCCAACCCCTATTACTATATTTGCAACATATAACGCAAACAATCCAATAAACACTCCTATTGCATTATTTTTGAATATCTTTGTTTTAGAAATATGAACAGATCCAAGTATTGATCCCAATGCTTGAATGAACATAGCAATCGCCAATAACCCTTCATTCTCATTCAAATAAAGAGGACTAATTATAATTAAAGGTAATAACGTAAAGATTGGAATTCCACAAAAATTAGCGGTTGTAAATGCCACCAATAAAGATAATAGTCCATCCGTGTTCCTGATATAATTTACCCCATCCTTGAACTCGACCAAAAAATCACTTTCATTTTCACTCTCAGATTTTGATATACTTGGAATTGAAATAAAAATTATTGGTAATAATGCAATAATGAATGTTATTGCATCAATCCATAGAATATTACCAACATTTTCAACTCCAAATAATCCAATCATTCCAGCTCCTATCAGTGGTCCTACCAAATTGGTTAATCCAGAAGAAATATAGTGAAAAGAGTTTACAGTTTTCAATTTATCTTGTGGTACTAATATTGGAATAATCGCTTGTATTGCCGGATCATGAAAACCTTGGAAAATACCTCTTATTGTTAGAAGAAGTAAAATCCACCAAATATTAATATTTCCAGATAAAAATAAGAAAATAATTCCAAGTGTAGACAATGCCTCTAAACCGTCAACTAAAATAATGAGTTTTTTTCTCGACCATCTATCAACTAGAACTCCAGCAAAAGGAATTACTGCCATAGTTGATCCAAAACCTAAAAACCCAGCCAGGCCTAAAAATAAGGCAGAATTTGTTTCTACAGTTATCCAAAATATTATTGTAAAACTAGCTATTGATGACCCTAATAGCGAAATAAATTGGCCAATTAAAAATATTAGAAAATTATTAAATGAATTTTTTGTTGCAACCGTTTCAAAACCAGAAACAGTTATTTCTTTATCATCCATTAATTAAACAAAACCACTTACACTTTCTTTTCTAATTTTTTGATCTGTTTTTAATGATGCTTCTAATTTTTCATAATATTCTTGCGCTTGTGGTGTCATGGTCGCATGGATTTTTTCTCTAGCAGCTACAAAATGCCTTTGGCTTGCCAATGATGCCTTCATATCTTCTCTTAGAGCAATTATTCCTGCTTCTCTACATAATGCTTCAATATCAGAACCCACAAATCCTTCTAGATTCCGAGCTATTTCTTCTAAATTCACGTCATCGTCTAACGGCATTTTCTTAGCATAAATATCTAAAATTTCTTTTCGCCCCTCTAAATCGGGAGGTCTTACATATATTATTCTATCAAACCTGCCAGGTCTAAGTAAAGCAGGATCAACAATATCGGGTCTATTCGTTCCAGCCATAATTGTCACTTCATTTAAGGCTTCTAATCCATCCATTTCGGTCAATAATTGTGATATCACTCTTTCTGTAACACCTGCATCTCCCCCATTACTTCCCCTTCTTGAGGCAATAGAGTCAATTTCATCAAAGAAAATCACTGTAGGTGCTGCCATTCTTGCTTTTCGAAACACTTCCCTCACAGCTTTTTCACTTTCTCCTACCCATTTAGATAGTAACTCAGGTCCCTTAATTGAAATGAAGTTTGCTTCACTTTCATTTGCAACAGCCTTTGCAAGTAATGTTTTACCCGTCCCAGGCGGGCCATATAATAAAATTCCGGCAGGAGGGTTAATTCCAATTCTTTTAAATGCCTCAGGATTTTTAATAGGCCATTCAACAGACTCTTTTAATTTTTGTATAATATCATCAAGTCCACCAATTTCTTCATACTTTACCTTGGGTACTTCAACAAATACTTCTCTCATCGCAGAAGGTTGTATATCTTTAGCGGCTGTAGTAAAATCATTATTAGTTACTTCCATTGCATCTAATATTTCTGCAGGTATTGTTTCTGCATCTAAATCAATGTCAGGCAAGAACCTTCTCAATGTTCCCATAGCAGCTTCTCTTGTTAATGCTTGTAAATCTGCACCTACCATACCATGTGTATTATCTGCATAATGTCTTAAATCTACATCATCTGCTATTGGCATTCCTCTTGTATGAATTGATAAAATCTCAAATCTACCATCTGCCGAAGGTACACCAATTTCAATTTCTCTATCAAATCTTCCTGGCCTTCTTAATGCAGGGTCAACAGCTTGAGCTCGGTTCGTAGCAGCAATAACAATTACTTGTCCTCGTCCTGCCATTCCGTCCATTGATGCTAGCATTTGAGCCACTACTCTTTTTTCAACTTCTCCCGTTGTCTCTTCTCTTTTTGGAGCAATTGCATCTATCTCATCAACAAATATTATAGATGGTGATTTTTCTTCTGCTTCTCTAAATATCGATCTCAAAGTTTGCTCGGACTCACCATAATATTTTGACATAATTTCTGGTCCATTAATTGTTATAAAATGAGCATCAGTTTCATTGGCTACTGCTCTAGCTAACATTGTTTTACCAACTCCTGGGGGACCATGTAACAAAACTCCCTTGGGAGGATCTATCCCTAATTTTTCAAATAAAATTGGATGTTTTAATGGTAATTCAACCATCTCTCTAAGTTTAGTAACAACTCCTTCCAAACCACCAATATCTTCATATGAAATTAATGATTTAGCATTAATATCCTCAACTGCTTGATCAGTAACTTCAAGCTTAGTATCATCGGTAACTAAAACGATCCCTTCAGGTTTTAATGATAACACAACAAAAGGATTAGCTCTTCCTAACACGGGTATCATCACTGTGTCATCAGGGCTTAAAGGATATCCTAATAATTTTCTTTTAACAAAACTTTCAAAACCAAATTCTAAAGATATATTCATTTGTGCAGGTGCAAATACTACTTGAGTGGCATTAGTTACTTCTGCCTTTCTTACTCTTACTTTATCTGATAAGGATACTCCTGCATTTTTTCTTATCACGCTATCCATTCTTATAATATTCCTTTTCAAATCCTCAGGATAAGCTGGCCAAGCAACAGCAGCAGTAGATTTTTCTCCTATAATCTCAACTATTTCTCCCGTGCTTATACCAATTTGTTTCATGGCTTCATTGTCCAATCTAATTTTCCCTCTAATAACATCCCTATTTTTGGCTTCAGATACTTTGAGTTCAACTTCAGGTTTGTCTGGATTGGGTGGAGTTTGTTCAGCACTACTCATAAAATATAATCCTCTATTAATTCATAAAGTAAATATTCCTTTTAAAAGACTAAGTTCAATGTTGTTCATGAACAATTTAAATGTAAAAATTAAATCTCTTTTAATTCAGATTAAAAAATAATGTAATAACAACATCTTTTTCTTAGTTAAACTTAAAAATTTATTATGATAAAACTTCCAACGATTGAATCGAGTTTAGAAATCGGTATCGGAAATTTATCAACAGGTGAAGTTAAATCTTCCTCAAATTTTGTTTACTTTAATTGTACATCCAACATTGATTGTTGTTCAAACATGGACATACCAGTAACAGAAAATGAAATTGAATCAATTATGAAGCATGATTATCACATCGATCAAATTATTGATAAACCATCTCCAATAATAATTAATAAAAATAAAATTAATCCGATAAAAGCCTATATCTTAAAGAAAAATCCCTTTACAGGAACATGTACATTTTTACAAGATAACTTATGTAGCATCCATGAATTCAAACCATTCGCTTGTAAAATTTATCCATTCTCAATTCAATTCGAAACTAAAGAAAAGTACCGATTAGTCTTAAATGAAAATCAAATATGCAAATCAGTTATTCAAACTACAAAAGAAAAGTCCAATAATTTACAACATCTAAAAGATTCCCTGAAATTTTTAACATCAATACAATAACTACTAATTACAGAATAATTTCTAACATACATTATCCAATAAACATATATTTTAAATTCAAAAAATAAGCGTTATTATGAACTCAGGAGCATATATTTTAATTAATACCGAAGTTGGTTTAGAAGACAAAGTTTTGGAATCTCTTAAAAAAAAGGAATATGTAAAAGAAGCATACATAACAATGGGAAGCTATGATGTAATTGCAGTTATCAAATCTTCAGATGACAAAGATCTAAGATCAATAGTAACAAATCACCTTCGATCAGTCGAAGGTATAAGACAAACTCTCACTTTAGTTGTTGCATAAATTTATTCTTGTGCAGCTCTTCCTGCTAAGATCGCAATAAAGATTAACCAACATAAAATCGATTTCGATATCAATGATAAAATCTGATATACTTTCTCACCATAAAGATAATCTTTCCATTTACCAATTTTTCCATATTGTAACCCCATGTTTATTGCAAAGGTGTTAAAGAAAAAGAAATATATTCCAACTGCTATATAGAATACAAAAAAGAAATCTTCCCCACCCTCAGGGATCTCAAATCTCTGAGTATTATCAATAATAACTATCCATGGAACAATTCCAGCAACCCATCCCCATAAATAAGGCTTCCAATCGGTCTTACTATCCGCTCCTTTAAGGAAGTTAACTTCTTCCATATAATAACCAAAAATATTCATTAATGCATTAAGAATAAATGTTGCAACTATTACCCAGAAATCAAGAATTCCAAATGAAATCAAAATAAATAATATCATTATAGAGGATGAAATTGCATATTCATACCATCTATATGGGTTCATTCCATTTTTAATATGGATTTTATATTTATCGAATAATGGAAATGCAATTAATAAATGTGCAACAGCAGATGCGAATAAAAATAAAGTAAGTAATACTGGTGCAATCCCCGTAAATTCAAATAATTCCTCTGGAACTGGTATTATATCTGCTGGTGGGCCATTCTGATTCGATGCATCCGTAATGGGATTACCTAAATCATCAACAGGTCTTAATGTGAACACATACAAACTTTGTGTGAATTCTCTAAAGTCGTCAATAGTAAATCCTAGGATTGCTATTAAAATTGATTGTATTAAATGTAAAACTCCCATATTTCTATTAAACAGTTTTAATCCTTCTATTTTATCTTTAAATACAGCTTCTGCCATGTAACATAATAAAATTAATATTTTATAAATTACAATATTTTACCCAAAAATTAATTTTTTACCTCCAATAAATTAATTATGAATAAACCAATTTCATATCAAAAAGGTACCATAATCTCTACAAAACGATATAGTCCAAGAGTAAAAGGAATTGAAATAAAACCAGAGCATGATATTGATTGGGTACCAGGACAATTCATCATTACAAAAACTCAAATCGACAATCAAGATGTAATTGCAGATTATACTATTAATTACTCAAATCCATTAGAGCAAACCCAAAATCAATCAACATTTGAAATAATTGTGGATAATCATCCTCTTTCAAAAATAGGTAAATTGTTTCATTCACTTAATGAGGGCGATAATATAATTTTCAAAGGAGCAAGAGGGAGATTTACCTTTAAAGATCAAGGAACCAATATTGTATTTATATTTAGAAATATAGGCATCGCCGCAGCTTACCCAATTCTTTCGAAATTAAATCAAATCAAATATAATCGTAAAATATCAATATTTAATTTCGTGACCAATGATTTTCCTGAGATTTTACAAAAAGAAATATCTCAATTGAAAAATATAGATATAGAATATATTTTGGTAGACAAAAATTTTATTGAAAATTCTATCCTATCAACAGGTAAAATTTCAAAAAAACATATGATGGAGTTATTCGAAACTCATTTAAAATCTACATTTTATTTATCGGGAGCTTCAATATTTAATAAATCACTGCGTCAAAAATTAATAAACATAGGTGTTGATAAACAACATATATTTCGAGAGATGTTCGGTTAAATCTCATAAAATAAAAAAAGGATCTTTACAATATCTTGAATATCGGGGTTCGGATGTTGCCCGGTGTCACACTCCCGCTATGGCCGCAATAATATGCAGCGTCCGCAGTTTCCCAGGGACTCGCGTACCCAAGTAATGTACGGCGCTGGAAGGCTTAACTTTCCCGCTCAAGATCTTTAAAGATCCTTAAATTAACTTCTAATTTGTCTCCTCCCTTAGGAGCAAACATACATCCTAAATTATTAAAATATTTAAACTTAAATTTATGTTACATGTCTTTTCAAAATACAAAATTCATATCCAATAGACTCTCTAATTTTAGACGAATTTTTATGTAATAAAATCCATAATAAAGTAATGTCTGAATTTCTTTATACTCGAGCAGTACTAGGAGGAACCTTTGATAGACTTCATGAAGGTCATAAACATTTACTAAAAATAGCCACCGATATATCAAAAACTGTTTTCATTGGAGTCATTTCAGATAAAGCTGGAAAAGAACTATTTACTAATAAAAAATTCAACAATCTCATTCAACCATTTTCTACTCGAATTAAAAATATAACAGAATATATGCAAAGTATTTCTAGCTCGTTTGAAATCGCTCCAATTCATGATAAATGGGGGCCTGCCCCATACGATAAGATCGCAGATGTAATTATTGTCACTAAAGAAACCATACCGAATGCAGAAAAAATTAATCAAATGCGAAAGGAAAATAAAATTAATCAACTTGATATTCATGTAATAACATGGGTGGAGAAAAATAATGAAGTGATATCATCTACAAAATTAAGAGAACTCGATTTCAAAAAATTAAATTGATCTATCTATCTTCAGCAGAATCTAACAGAAAACAAATCGATAATATCGCTCTCTTATCCACATTCATTTTTGTTTCATCAAGAAATTCTAATTTATAAAAATCTCTCAAGGAAAACTTTCTTGAATACTCGGCATATAATTCATTTTCAGCGTTATAAAATTGATAATGCAATCTAAGAAATAGTTGTATTATAGGAAATTGATCACCTAGTGGTTTCAATTTTCTTAATAAAGTTTTAAAAAATCCACCTTTAGCCCTCATATATCCAATTACATTATTCTGCTCATCCTCTATATTCCAAGTCTCTTTCCAAAACCAACTTCTCCAATACTTTCTTCTAAATCTAGCAATGAAGTTATCTTGGTTATCAATTGCAGCAAAAGATCCAAAAATATCTGTGACTGACTCATCAACCATCGTCATCATCTTTGGATCGGTATCTGTACTTCCGACATAAACATGTAAGTCTCTCTTAAACCATAACCTATCTCTTTTAGCGTAAAAATATTTTTCATTAGACATGGCATCATGAACATTATAAGCCTCCTGGGCTTTGAATAACGATCTGGTACTTTGTCTGTACTCATAAAGTGATTGTGTGAATGGATCTCTTTGTTCACTCATATATTCAAATCCTCAATAAGACATATAATATTTTTCTCTATAATTTCATAATTTTATTAATTCATGATTAAAATATGATGATGATTAAATCATAAATAAAAATAATGAAAATAATAGAATATAATGATTGAATATCCAGTTCTTGTTTTACACAATGTAGTTTCATCTAGTTCATGTATCGAATTCGTCAAAATTTCTGCTGGTATGGGGTTTAAAACAGTTGCCATCACTCAAGCTCAAGGGTCAGCAGCACAAAGAGGATTACCGGCAGCTCAAAAAATCGCAATGCAAAATAATATTAATTTTTTCTCTCTTAATAGTTTAGACGACATTAAAGAACTTCTTAAACCAGATTTAATGATTTTAGTCGCACCACCGCCATATGGTAAAAAAAATCTTGACCATGATTTTGTTCAAACACTCAAAGATAAAAGATGGGTTGCAATATTTGGAGGTAATGATCCTGGAATAGGTCGCAAAGATTTAGAAAAAGGAGATGAGGTAGTTCAATTACCCGCAGGTGATATTGGGTCAATAGGAACACTTACCCTTGGTTTAGCATTGTTAACAGGAAAATTTTCTTTTAATAAATAATTTGGTTTTTTATAATGCCTGAAAATAACAATAATGAATTTAGAAAAAGAATCAAAACATCAACAAAATCATTTGGTTCCTCAAAAAAAGAAACACATGACTCATCTTATTTTTATGACTCAAAATTATTTAATACACACAAAATAGTTCAACAAAAATCAATTATCCAAAATGAGATTTCAAAAGAAGTTCTCAATAAAGTTCATAATAAGGACTCGAAAAATATAGATTTTATTCCCGATGATAGTATTCATCTTATCATAACCTCCCCCCCTTATAATAATTCAAAAGAATATGATGAAGACCTTTCATTGGAAGAATATCTAAAATTAATCACTGATGTTATGGTTGAGGCTCATCGTATACTAATAAGAGGAGGACGGATCTGTATTAATATCGCCAATATCGGCCGAAAACCATACATTCCATTATCTACTTATATTGATCAAATAATGATCAAAATTGGTTTTTTACCAAGAGGGCAAATTATATGGGACAAATCTGCATCAGCAGGGCCATCAACAGCTTGGGGTAGTTGGCAATCCGCTTCAAATCCAATCTTAAGAGATATTCATGAATATATATTGGTATACTCAAAAGGAGAATTTGGACGTAAAAATAGCCGTTCAAATAAGGATGATAGCATCTCTAAAGATGCTTTTTTGGAAAATACCAAAAGTATTTGGAAATTTCCCACTGCTTCAGCTAGAAAAGTAGGCCACCCAGCCCCCTTTCCTATTGAACTTCCAAAACGATTAATTGAATTATATAGCTTCGAAAATGATATTATACTGGATCCCTTTGCAGGTTCGGGAACCACAGCAATTGCAGCAAAAACTACAAATAGAAATTATATCATGATTGACATTAATTCAGACTATTGTAAATTAGCAAAAGAACGAATAAATAAATTATAAACATTTTATCTTTCAACATACCTTTTAACAATTAACAGTTATATCAAAACTAATGACTAGCTACAATATTTATTCATGGAATGTCAATGGTATACGGGCCATAGAAAAAAAAGGTCTCATAACCTGGATTGAAAAAACACAACCCGATATAATTTGTTTTCAAGAAATAAAGGCACTTGAAGAACAAGTACCAAGTTCATTAAAAAATATTAATTTTCACTTGGACATTCATAGTGCGGAGAAAAAAGGATATTCTGGGGTTGCTACTTTCTCAAAAACTAAACCAACCTCCTCTAGTCAATCAATAGATGTTGAAGAATTTGATCGTGAAGGCCGAGTCATACAAACTCGCTATCCTGAATTTATTTTGCTCAATGTGTATTTTCCCAATGGAAAGAAGGATGATGAAAGATTAAATTATAAAATGAGATTTTACGAACATTTCAAAAATTATTGTAAAACATTATTAGATAATAATGAACGAATAATTGTATGTGGTGATGTAAATACTGCTCATAAAGAGCAAGATTTAGCCAACCCCAAACCAAATTCGAAATATTCTGGTTTCCTACCTCAAGAACGTCAATGGATTGATGATTTTCTAGCAATCGGTTTCACAGATACTTTTCGAGAAATTCATGGTGATGGAGAAGGTGACTTCACATGGTGGTCTATGCGTTCTAAAACCGCTAAAGCAAATAATATTGGTTGGCGATTAGATTATTTTTATATTTCAAACAATCTTCTGTCTAACCTGAAAGATGCAAGTATTCATAATAAAGTGGAAGGTTCAGATCATTGTCCAATAAGTATCAGTTTAGAATTTTAAGATAAAATTGATGGATTTTTATAATTCCTCCAAGCCTCAAAAAAACCAGTTCCTAATAGTGCCCATATTACAAAAACAGGTTGGAAAAACAAACGTAAAAATCGATCCCTATCTGTATTCAAACCAAACGCATCAATTCCATTTACATATTGTGAAATATTCCCTGGAAAAATTGCGATAAAAAATCCAGCTGTGAGTAATCCTACAATCACCTTATACTTAAAAATAAATATTAATGACACCCCTAATATAATTTCAACAATTCCTGACGTAACCACAACAAAATCTGGATCCAAAGGTAACCATGTAGGAACTTGAGCTTGGAATTCTTCTCTTGAATGTGTTAAATGAGATCTCCCTGTAGATATAAGTGTTATTCCCAGAGATATTCTCAAGATAAAACTAATTGGAGACTCAGATGGTTTAAACAATAATAAGTCCCAATATCTCATCTCAATATTTACTTACCCATCTTATTCAAATCTTTACTTTGCGATAAGAAGCTTATGATAATTCTTCTTCTGTGTCGATTTCTAACTAATAATATAAATTCCATTGAATTCATTATAAACTTAGGCGATCAACACATTGATTGAAATTTCCTTCCATAAAATGGGTGAGTAGTCTAGCCTGGGAGGATGCGTGCTTGGGGAAAACTTGTAATACAATTTTCCAATATGTACGTGATCGGGAGTTCAAATCTCCCCTCGCCCATTATTATATTTCAATACATAATTTTTACAAAATTTTTAAATTGTCTTAGAATATGATTATCTGTTCAATGATTACTATTGTGGATATTCTATTTTTCCTGGTCACCTATATCTACATATTTTCAGTCATATTTTACATAGATCGATTAAAAAAAAGGATGAAAATTAACTCCACAAATTCAAGAAAATTAATACATATTTTAATCGGATCATCAATTATTTTAGCTCCAATCATATTCTCAAATAATATTCTACCATCCTTAATTGGATTTTCATTCATTCTATTTACCTTCTTAACATCACCTATTTCTCCAATTAAAAAATTTCAATTATCGATTTTTTCAGAGGGACACTCTTTAGGCACAACATACTATTCCATAAGTTTGACAGCACTAATCTATTTATTTTTTGACCAGCCTTGGATAATTTTTATTGGATTTTTACCATTAGTGTTTGGTGATGCATTTGCAAATATTTTTGGAGTAAAATATGGCACTATCTATTGGCCATATTCGAAAAAAACAGTTCAAGGAAGTTTTGCAGGATATACCGCAAGTTGTTTTGCTCTATTTTTTTCTCTATCACTTTATGTTCTTTTAGGATTGTACAATCAAGACTTTATTACAATAATGTTAATTAGTGTTTTATCATCAATTATTATGATGATTATTGAATTATTAAGTCCAAAAGGCACTGATAATTTATCTATCCCTTTTTTCTGTACCCTCTTTGCTATCTTCGTTCAATAACTCTATTCTTTTATATAAAATAAATATAGATAAAATAGTCTGCATAGACTGTGTGCGTCCTTCAGGATTAAAAATGCTACAAGAGCAGGTCATAAAGGTATATTTTACCTCTGAACCATCTTAAAACATTTTTAGACACAGACAAAAAGACTAAACATTGCAAAGACTGAAATTGTAATCACTCAACTTTCAGAAGCAAAGGTGAAAAAATATGCCACCAGAAACAAGTGAAATAAAAAAAGCGGTTGAAAAAGCGCTTGGAGATAAAAAAGAGCGAAAGTTTACTGAATCATTCGACCTACATATAGGCTTGAAAGGTGTAGACTTGAAAGATCCTTCCAAAAGGTTTAGAGTAGAAGTTTTACTTCCTCACAAATTAACAAAAGATGTAAGACTTTGTGTAATTGCTGATGAAGCAACTTTAACCAAAGCAAAGGCAGCAGGAGTAAAAAATACATTAAATGAAACAGAATTAGAAGATTTAGTTCGAAACCCAAGTGAAGCAAAGACATTCATAGATGGTATCGATTACTTCTTAGCTATTCCTCAAATGATGGCGACAGTTGGACGATTACTTGGTCGTTTCTTAGGCCCTGCAGGAAAAATGCCCGCAGTAATGCCTCCTCAAGCAGATGTAAATGATTTTGTTACCAGGTATGGACGTACCTGCAGAGTTAGGTTAAGACAAAACCCAGTTATTCATACTAGAGTAGCAATGGAAGATATGTCAATAGATCAAATCGTTGATAATGTAAGAACCATACTCAGTGAAGTAGAAAACAGAATGGAACAAGGAGCAAACAACATAAGAAACATGTTTGTCAAGACTACAATGGGTCCCGCCATAAAAATAGGAGTATGATTATTATGAGTACGAAAGTTTCCACAAGAAAAGAAAAATTTGTAACTGAAATTATTGAAGATCTAAGTAATTACAATACCATTGGATTAATTGAAATGGAGTCAATTGGTGCAGGTACCGTTCAAAAATTAAGATCTGAATTACGTGGTAAAGCAAAAATCAAAGTCGCAAAAAATACCTTAATTAAAAAAGCACTTGAAATGGTCGAAAATTTATCTGGAGCAGAAAATCTATCTGAAAGAATTGAAGGGCCAGTAGCACTTCTATTCACCGATGACTCACCATATAAAATCGCAAATTATCTTGAAAAAAATAAAGTTCCAGCAAAAGCCAAAGCTGGTCAAATTTCTCCCAAATCAGTAACCGTTAAAAAACAAAATACAGGAGAACCACCAGGAACTATCATATCAGAATTAAATTCCGTTGGTTTGCCTACAAGAATTGAAGGTGGTACTGTTGCAATCCCTGATGACACAGAGGTATTGCAAGAAGGAGATAGAGTCAGCGCAACTTTAGCTGCTATTTTAGGTAGACTTGGTATCGAACCATTTGAAGTTGGACTTTCTCTAATTTTAGCTTTAGAGTCCGGTGATATCATTGAAAAATCAGATCTCATAATTGATTTCGATGCATATCTAAATGACTTAGCATTTGCTCATCAACAAGCTATTAACCTCTCTGTTAACTCAGCTATATTAACTGATGTAACAACTGGCTTAATACTTGGACAAGCAAAACAAAAAGCAATGGCATTAGCTGCATCCATTGGTTATATTACTGATGAAACTATAGATCTCGTATTTGGAAAAGCTCAATCCAACGCATTAGCTTTAGCAAATGCAATCTCTAAAATTGACAGCAATGCATTATCAGCAGAAATATTATCAACTTTATCATCAACACCAGTTTCCTCTGCACAAACTGTAGTAACAGAGACCAAAGAGGAAGCACCAGTTGAAGAAGAAGTTGAAGAAGAAGGCGAAGTCGTCGAAGATGACGGACTTGGTTCTCTCTTCGGATAAACAACATTAGTCGTTTGAGTGGACTTTAAACACTCAAAAGTCTTAAACTTTAGACTTAAAACAAAGTTGACGTTTACCAAAACGAAAAATTGGACATAGGTGAAAAAAAATGGAATATCTATACGCAGCCCTAGTTTTGCATAAAGCAGGAAAAGAAGTAACAAATGATGGCGTCAAAGCAGTATTAACTGCCGCTGGTGCAGATGTCGATGAATCTAGAGTTAAAGCTCTCGTAGCTGCTCTATCAGATGTCGATATTGAAGATGCCTTAGCATCTGCAGTTGTAGCAGCTCCCGCAGCAGGCGGAGCAGCTCCCGCAGCAGGCGGAGCAGCTCCCGCAGCAGAAGCCGCAGCTCCCGAAGAAGAAGAAGAAGAGGAAGAAGTCGGAGAAGTCGTTGAAGACGATGGTCTTGGCTCTCTTTTCGGATAATCAAAACATCATTTAAAATATACAAAAATCAAAATAATCACTTACTTAATTATTAGAATAATATCTTAAAATAATCGCTATAAAAAATTAATTGAAATGATCCCATCCCTTATTTTGAATTTTTTCTCCATCATGATATACTCCCTCATCATTGTTGACAACCCCTAATAATTTTATATTTCTCCCATGCTTTCTTTTTATGGTTTCATAGGTTTTCGAAGAACAAGTAAAAACGATACCCAATTCTTCTCCCCCATAAAAAATTAATTCACTTAATTCAATATCATTAATTTGCGAAATCTTAGCTGCCCACTCGTCAGCATACCCAATAATATTATTATCTACTTTAATACCATATTTGGTATCTTTAATTAATTGATACAATGAAAATGCTAACCCATCACTACAATCAATAGATGAATTAGCGTTAATCTCAATAAAACTCAAATATAAATTTGGATTTTCCATTATTGATAATGCTATATTTTTTTCTCCTTTCCAATCTTTTGTTAATACTCCTAAAGCGGCAGCATTTCTACCGAGTTCATCTCCTATCCAACAAACAAAGTCATTTTCTTGAACTCCTCTTCTTTTCACTAATTTTTCACTCGCCCCCCAAACCACAACATCAATCACCAAATCCTTTCCTTTGTTGGTATCTCCTCCGAGATAAGGTATATTATACTTGCTAGATGCAGCTTTGAACCCATCTATAATATTTTCAAATTGCTCCCAGTGTTTTTCATCTAAAGTCATAGAAATTATCATACCAGTCGGTTTTGCACCTTTGGCTATTACATCTGATGCCGCATTACAAACTGCTCTATACCCCACTCCAAATGGAGACATCCCATCAGGTCTATCTGTGCTTTCAACCCATCCATCAATATTTATAACCATTCTACTATCAGAAAGATTAATTGCAACAGCATCATCATCATGTCCCAATAAATTATTTTTATTATCTACATATCTCTCATAATATTTAATCAAATCCTTCTCATTATTAGGTTTAAACATTAACTAAACTAATATTTTTTTTATTTTTACTAAGACTTTTTATTAGCATTCAAATTATTTATCATAACATTAGAATTCATGTAACAAATCTTAATGCTTATATTTAAAGTAAATTAATCTAGGATATGGCCGCAAGGAGACAGAACCACTATAGAGGTAAAACATTAGAAGAACTACAAAAACTTTCATTAGAAGAAGTGGTGGAATTCCTTCCTTCTAGACAAAGAAGATCTATCACAAGACCAAATTATTGGAATCACGAACGAAATAAATTGTTGAAAAAACTCAGAGAAGCTAAAAAAGCAAAGGAAGAAGGAAAAGAAATAATTGTAAAAACACATATTCGTGATTTTGTTGTATTGCCTGAGTTTGTAGGTCTCAAAGTAGACATTCATGACGGCAAAGGCTATGAAACAATTGAACTCACATTAGACAAAATAGGTAATTATTTTGCCGAATATGCTCATCCCAGAAAATTAGTAAGACACAGCGCTCCAGGTATCGGTGCAACAAGATCATCAATGTATGTTCCATTAAAATAATGCATATTGTAAATTATATTCACAAAATAACTATAAATTTTTACAATCAATAAATCGTTCTTTGAAGTCTTACAATGAAATGTAACTGTTTATTTAATAATGATAAATTATGAGTGGAACATGTAGATATAATGGCGAGGTTTGCTTATTCAATTCAAGGACTTGATCCCGATAAAACTGTTAAAGCTTCAATCAGAGAAGCTGATATAAGTTTCAAACATACACGAGAAATTGCAATTAACATCAAAGGCATGTTATTAGAGAGAGCAAAATTATATTTAGAAGAAGTAATCGCCATGAAAAGATCTGTTCCATTCAAAAGATATAATAAAAAAATAGGACATAGATCTGACCTAAAAGGTTGGGACACAGGTAGATACCCAGTAAAAGCAGCCGGAGAAATATTGGTCTGTTTAGAATCATTAGAAAAAAATGCTTCTAATTTGGGTCTAGAAGTCGACCGTCTAGTACTTATTCATGCAGCAGCTCAAAGAGGAAGAAAAATAAAAAGAATATTCCCTCGAGCTTTTGGAAGTTCTAGTCCTAAGGTCAATACATTAACTCATTTGGAGTTAGTAGCAGAGGAGATTTAGAAATTTAATGCCAAACTCAATTAAATCATTTACAGAAAGAAGATTAAATCAAGCATTTTTAGATGAGTTATTTGCTAAAGAATTAGCATCTGCAGAATATGGTCATATGATATATTCCCCCTCTTCATCTTCAACAAAAATAATACTAAAAGTAGGAAGAGTTGGACTTGCTATCGGAAGAAGAGGTAAAACTATTAAGACTCTGTCTGAAAAAATAAAGAAACTAACTGGTGATAAAAATATACAAATTGAGGTTGAAGCACTTGAAGAACCAGAGGCCTTTGCACAAGTAATGGCAACTAGACTCGCATCCTCACTGGAAAGAGGTAGACATTTTAGACGATCTGCGTATGGAACTATACGACGTATAATGTCTGCAGGAGCTCTTGGATGTCAAATAACTGTCTCAGGAAAAATTACATCACAAAGAGCAAGAGTAGAAAACTTTCGTGAAGGTTTTGTTGCAAAAACCGGTCATCCCGCAGAAATTTTTGTAGACAGAGGATATGCAAAAGCAAAAATTAAAAGAGGAATTTTAGGAGTATCTGTGTGGATAATGCAAAAAGATGCAGTCTTACCTGATGCAGTTGAAATCATCGCTGAACCTACCCATACATCCCGTGAAATAACAGATACTGATTTAGATGAAGAATTCACAGACCTTGATGAGCAAGAAAACCTTGAAGTCGAAGAATTTGCGGATTTGGATATTAGTTTAGATGATCTCTCTGAATTGGAATCCGTTGAAAGTGAAGTTGACTCTACTATACCAAATGAAGCAACTCAAGCATTAACCGAAGAATTGACAGAGGCAGAAGCATTACCAGAAGAATTGACAGAGGCAGAAGCATTAACCGAAGAATTGACAGAGGCAGAAACATTACCAGAAGAATTGACAGAGGCAGAAGCATTACCAGAAGAAGTGGTAGAAGAAGAAAAAGCAGCAGAAGATGAGAAAAAGGAGAGTAAATAATATGGTAATGAAAATTAAAGATATCAGAAAACTAACATCAGAACAAAGAAAGTCAAGATTGGACCAATATCGCAGAGAATATATGAATGTAAAAGCACAATTATCATCAGGAGGTTCTATTGACGATCCAGGTAAAATTTCCGAATTAAAAAGAACTATTGCACGTCTATTAACTATTCAAAAAGAAGAAGAACAAAATAAATAATTGACCTTATGATTTTTTATAAATATAAAACACATCTTTTTATTTTAACCTACTAAAATAATTATTTAGCTAATGACAATAGATAAAGAAAAAATATTACATATCATCAATAATGATCTTACAGGATATAAATTAGAAATCGTTAGTCATACAGACTCAAAACTCATAGGTATTACTGGACATATTTTAAATGAAACAAAAACCTCTTTACTCATAAATGCAGACAGTAAGAAATACATATCCAAAAAGGATGGGCATTTTAGAATTTATGGTGAGGAAATAAGCTTTCAAGTACAAGGTCAACTTTTGGTCGGTATACCTAAAAAAAGATCAAAACGAAAACATAAAAATTGGTAATTGAACCATTTAAAATACTTCTTTCTAATCTCTTTTCAACATCTGCTCTCTATCTATCTATTTATTAAATATAACTTAAAATAAAAATTAGACTACATTGTCTAGACCTGGCATCACTTAATAATTCAAGTGAAATCACCGAGTTGCCTATCATTGGATCGTCAGGATTCAAACACAAATATCTCGCTCGATATTTATAAATACGGGGTAATTCCAATTATCTTTCACAATGTAGGTCCCAAGAGGGAAAAATATGAGCGCAAAAGTAAGAAATATAGGATTAGAGGGAATTGCACCCCCTAAAAAAACATGCAAAGATAAACAGTGTCCATGGGATGGATCTCTTTCAGTCAGAGGTCGTATAATTGAAGGAACTGTAGTATCAACCAAAATGAATCGTGCCGTAATCGTTCGAAGAGATTTTTTACATCTTGTCAAAAAATATAATCGATATGAGAGACGAAATGGATTAATCACCGCACGTTTACCAGATTGTATAGATGTGAATGAAGGTGATATAGTTACTACTGTGGAATGTCGTCCACTCTCAAAAAGTATATCTTTTGTGGTAGTACAAGCAAAACCCAATAAAACTGAGGAGCGATAAAAATGGCAAAGAGAAAGGCAGCCGGTTTTCCAAGATATCATACCGCAAATGGTATTCAAACTGGTACACAAATTCGAGTCGCTGATAACTCAGGAGCAAGAGTAATAGAAGTTCTAACAGTCGTTGGTTATCGAGGTAGATTAAATCGATATCCCAGAGCATCCGTGGGAGATATGGTTATAGCGTCCGTGAAAAAAGGAAATCCAAAAATGCGACGTACTATTGTCAGAGCCATAGTAGTCCGACAAAAAAGACCATATAAAAGAGAAAGTGGTGAAATGATTTCTTTTGAAGACAATGCAGTTGTAGTAGTCAACCCTCAAGGTGACCCAAGATCTAATGAAGCAAAAGGTCCCGTTGCAAAAGAAGCAATAAACAGATGGCCCCGTATAGGAACCATTGCAAGTAAGGTGGTATGAATTATGAGAACAAAAAGTAAGAAACCCAATAAACAACGATATTATCAATATAATATCCCTAAACATGAAAATCATAAGTTACTATCTGCATCAGTTTCTAAAAAATTAAAACAAGAAAAAGGTCTGAAATCTTTACCAATTAGGGAAGGTGATGAAGTCCTAATCGTCCGAGGATCACATAAAGGTAAATCAGGAAAAGTAAATAAAACAGATCCAGTAAAATCTAGAATTTATGTTGATGGATTAGGTAGTAAGAAAACAGATGCCCAAGAAATTGCAATCCCAATCCATCCATCTAATGTGGTAATCCAAAAAATATATGGAAAAGACAAATATAGACGAGAACAACTTATAGCTCGAAGAATTGCAGATAAATCTAAAATGGAAGAGGTCTTATCAATATTAGAAGAAGAAGCCGCTTTAGAAGAAGAATTAGAAGAAGATGTAATTGACTTTGCAGAAGATGGAGATGATGATGATTTATTGCTTGATGATGATGAATTATTAATAGACGACGAAACATCACTTGAATCACCAACCGTTGATGTTCCTGAAACCGTAGAGGTTGTTGAAGAACCAGCAGCAAAGCCAGCTAAGAAAGCAGCTAAGAAGCCAGCTAAGAAAGCAGCTAAGAAGCCAGCTAAGAAAGCAGCTAAGAAGCCAGCTAAGAAGCCAGCTAAGAAAGCAGCTAAGAAAGCAGCTAAGAAGCCAGCTAAGAAGCCAGCTAAGAAGCCAGCTAAGAAGCCAGCTAAGAAAGCAGCTAAGAAAGCAGCTAAGAAGCCAGCTAAGAAGCCAGCTAAAAAGGAGGGTAAAA
>Ga0255743_10000993_pt1 | contig 24497 bp, 10 predicted proteins | sample 101ome_19_FD_179950 | JGI IMG/M metagenome (GOLD analysis project Ga0255743, IMG submission 179950) | Coastal salt marsh microbial communities from the Groves Creek Marsh, Skidaway Island, Georgia - 101405AT metaG (version 2) | ecosystem: Environmental > Aquatic > Marine > Intertidal zone >... | reverse complement strand
GCGACGTGACGGCCACGGTAGAAAACCTGGGCTTGATCACCGCGTCCATCGTGTCGAAAAAACTCGCCGCCGGCCTGCAACATTTGGTCCTGGACGTGAAGTGCGGGAACGGCGCGGTGATGCAGGACCCAGAAGCGGCCCGTGCCTTGGCGCAGAGCATGGTGGACGTGGGAAACGGCGCGGGGATGAAGACGTCGGCACTCCTCACCGACATGTCCGTGCCGCTTGCTTGGTCGGCCGGAAACGCCGTCGAAGTCCTCGAAGCAGTGCGGTATTTCACAGACCCCTCCTCGCGTCACCCGAGGTTGAACGAAGTCGTGCTGGCCTTGGGTGAATCGCTCCTCGTGCAATCCGGGATGTGCCTTTCACTTGCCGAAGCTCGAGCGCGCCTGGAGCAGGTGCGGGACAACGGGGTTGCCCTTGAAATGTGGGCAAAGAGCATCGAGGCGATGGGTGGCGACCCGCGCGTGACGGAGCGACCTGAACATGTGTTGCCAGCCGCAAACGTGGTGCGTGCCGTTCGAGCTCCGCGCAGCGGGAAGCTTAGCGGCTACGACGTGCGTCAAGTCGGCATGACCGTGGTGGAGCTCGGAGGGGGGCGAACGCGTCCGGACGCCTCGATCGACCCGAGTGTGGGCCTTTCTCAACTTACGCTTGCAGACACTTCGGTGCAAGCCGGGGATTCCTTGGCCGTCCTTCATGCGGCCAAGGAAGACGATTGGAAACGTGCAGAAGCGAGGTTCTTGTCGGCGCTTGAGTGGGACCAGCCAGTTGGGGTCATCCCTGTGATTCGAGAAGGGGTGGGGCTTCCTTCGTAACTTCTCGGTCTTCCAAACGAAGATCATGACCTTGAACTCTTTCCGAATGTTTCTTTTCGGATTGGCCTCGTTTTCGATTCCTCTTTCGAGCATTTGGGGCCAGTCTGCCGCTTCTTCCGATTTGCGTCCTGTTGAACGCGTGCTGAACGAAAGTTTGTTCAAACGAGTCCCCACTCCGGTTGAACTTGCTCCGGCCTGGGCTCAGCGGATGTACGCGGGCGACATGAATTACCGCGAAATCGTCCAGGAACGTGAAGATTTTCTGCGTGGGAAACCGTACGAAAAGACGATTCACGAACGCAACTTCAAACATTGGTTGATGCAGGTCGAACATCGCGTGGACGAAAACGGCCTCATCCAGCCTGCGGGGGCGTGGGCCCAAGTCCAATGGGACGGCGCCCCTAACGTCAACGCGAAGCAACAAGACACGGAGTCGATTTGGCAACCCATTGGCCCCATGGAGACCTACAATGCGGGGTCGGAAGGGGGAATTCCAGTTTCGTGGCAATGCAATGTATACTGCTTCGACCAAAGCTCAACCAACCCCAACATTTGCGTGGCTGGTGTGGAGGCCGGGGACTTGTTCAAGACGGTCGACCAGGGCCTCACTTGGCATGCTGTCACCGAGGGAGTGCCAGGAATCCGGACGGTTCGTGCCGTGAAAATCGCGCCTTCCGACCCCAACCGGATTTACTTCGAGGCCAACCAAACCCTCTACGGAACGCTGGACGGCGGCACCACGTGGGACCTCCTCCACAACCTCGGTGAGCATGCCACGCAAATCGCCGTTCACCCTTCCAACCCCAACGAGGTGTTCGTTTCGGCATGGAACGGGCTCCACCGCACCACCGACGGTGGTGCGACGTGGACGACCATCTTCACTGGCACCACTTGGGACGTGGCGTACCACCCCACGAACACCTCGGTCCTGTACGCGTTGCGCTACGGTTCCGCGCTCAACCGGTGTGAAATGCACCGCTCCGACGACGGAGGCGCGACGTTCGTGCTTAAAGACGATGGGTACTTCGTTCCTTCAGATCCGAGCAACGCCAGTGCCGACGGAGGGCGTTTGGGGGTGACTCCAGCCGACCCCAACCGTGTGTACGTGGCCTTGATTGGTCGAGGCAAGGCGGAGGACACAGGGTGGATCGGGTTGTACCAAAGTTTGGATCAAGGGGAGTCTTGGAGCAACCTCAACGGGCAAGACGGTGCTCCTTACGACCCCACACTTCATCCGAGCGTGGCCAACGGAAACCTCAACGGAACGGGGATTTACCAGGGGTTTTACGACTTCGATTTGGCGGTGTCGCACAACGACCCCAACACGGCTTGGGTCGGGGTTACTGCATTGAGTGCGACCTACGACGGCGGGGCTTCTTGGCAGCGGATTGGCGCGTACAGTGCGAGCACGTACGACATTGGTTGGATTCACCCGGACATTCAAGATTTGAGCGTGGTCGGCGACCACATTTGGGTGGCGACCGACGGCGGATTGAACTACAGTTCCGACGAACTGGCTACCCACGAATCGCGCAAAAAGGGGATTTACAACTCGACGTTCTGGGGATTTGGGCACGGGTGGAACACGGATTTGCAAGTCGGGGGACGTTACCACAATGGAAACACGGGCTTCATGTCCACGTACGGGGCGGGAAATCACTTGCGGTTGGGAGGCGCAGAGTCGCCCACGGGTTACGTCCATCCGCTCAACGGGGAGGGCCGGCAAGCGCGCTTTAGCGACATCACCGACGTCGTGGTTCCAGTGGCACTTGGCGGGTCCTCTTCAGCACAGGCCAACTTGGGGCTTTACCCCAACGAGAGCTATTCCGATTTCCGAAACAGCGAGTTGGTGGTAGATCCCCGGTACGGGAACCGCATGGTGTTGGGAAACGGCGGAAAGTTGTACCGGTCCGAGGACGGCGGCAACGTGTGGCAATCCTGGTTTGATTGGGGGAGCAGCTGGGCGGTGTACGAAATAGAGCAAGGCATGAACGATCCCGGACGTTGGTACGTGGTGACGCGATCTGGCGGTTCGTGCAAGTTGTTCCGATCCACCAACGACGGCGTGTCTTGGGGCCAGTTGACTTCCGGGCTGCCGGGAAACTGGGGGAGCATGGAAATCGCAGTAAATCCGCTTGACGCCAACGACGTTTGGGCCATTCAAGCAGGCGGCACTGCGGTCTACAGATCGACGACAGGTGGAACCGGATGGATGGATGAAACGAATGCCCTTTGGTCGGGCGAGTCCTTGCGTGAAATCTTGCCGCTGGGTGGGCGTGGCGTGGTCCTGTTTTCGAGCAATGGTGTGTACTTCTTCGACAATTCGACCGGCACATGGACGGATGCTTCTGCTGGCATTCCGGCATTTTGGGCCCCACTCGAAGGCGCCACCCACTACGCCAGTGGCACGGTTCGCATCGCCGACAAGGGGAAGGGAATTTGGCAAGCGGACATTCCGTGGGACTTGGAGCCCTTGGCCCAGCCGATGACCGCCTCGCCTGAGGTGTACTGCGCCAACGACACGGTGGCGTTTGATTGCCACAGCGTGTTGAATCACAGCGGGGCAACGTGGGAGTGGGCGTTTGATCCTGAACCGCAGTACGTGTCCTCGTTGACGAGTCGGCGGGTCGAAGTGGTGTTTGGGACAGGTGGGCCTGTCGATGTGACTTTGACCGTCACACAAGCGGACGGCAGTTCGGACACGCGGACGGTGTTGGGCATGGTGGAAGTTGGCGATCCTGCACAATGTTTGCCGAATGGAGAGGCAGGCGACGCCTTGAATTGTGACGGGGCACCGCAGTTTGGCATGACGCACGATTTGGGTGTGGTGACCAACACCTACACTGCCATGGCGTGGGTCAAGCCCAACGGGATTCAGCCGGACTACACCGGAATTGTCTTGGGTGGCGCAAGCGCTGCCGGACTCAACTTTCGTCCCAACAACGAACTGGCCTACCACTGGCCTGGCGGAGCGTGGTGGTGGAGCAGCGGGTTGACGGTTCCTGCAGACGAATGGTCGCATGTGGCGTTGGTGGTAAGCCCCACCGAGGTCAAGGTGATGCTCAACGGGGTGGAAGCCGTGCACTCCGTTTCCGTTCAGCCTGTCAGCATGGGAGCGCAATGGCTGGGAAGCTACCGGGGTTGGACGAGCCGGAACTTCAATGGACTCGTGGACGAAGTGAAAATCTGGAATCGCGCGTTGACGTTGGACGAGGTTCGGCAACAACGCCATTTGACGTTGACAGGAGAGGAAGCTCAGGCCGACCCGGATTTCCTGGGCTACTACCAATTCAACGAAGACGCCTCCTTTTTGGTCAACAAAAAACCGTTCAGCAACCACGGGGTGTTCAGTGGCGGCGCATCCTTGTCGGCATCCACGGCGCCTGTGGGGTCGGGAGAATCTGTGACCGTGACGTTGCCCTCTTCGGGTGTCGTGGAGACGGCACTTGGGGCCTTTGAGGTGGAGTCTTCCAACGCTCCTTCGGGCCTAGAGTGCCGTATACATCGCTTGAACAACGGGCCAGCAAACGCCCCAGAGACGTGGAGCCCTCACTTCGGATGGTGGGTGGTTGACGCCTATCCAGAAGCGGGCTCTTCGGAAGTGAATTGGACGTGGACGGGGTCGTGGAGTATGTTGCCTTTGGATTCGAACATGCCCTGGTCAACGCCCGATTTGCTTGCGGGGGTTGAGGTTGTTCAACGCAGCGTCAACGACGACGGTTTGTGGACGGGGAATCAGGTTGGCGTGTTGTCAAGCGAGCCCACGGCGTTGGTTTGGTCAGGGACCCGACCTGTGCAAGGGCAATGGACCTGGGCTTCGGACGCATGTTCGGTGGATTCCACGGAGGTGTTGCTTTGTCCTGGGGAGTCGTTGGTTTGGCACGACCAACTCGTGAATGCATCAGGCGACTATTGGCACCACGAAGAATCGGCACAAGGTTGCGACGCGGTGGAATGGCTCAACGCAGAACAAGCGCAGGTGCCCGCGCTGACTTGGACAGCCCAGGAGAACGGAAGTGCCACAACGCTGCAGGTCTCCGATGAATGGGCAGTGCAAGGTTGGACGCTCAACGGGATCGCGCTTGAAGGAGCTGCGACCAACCTGCTCGACGTCACTTTGGATGGCAATTACGGCGTGGTTGCGGTGCACACGTCCTCCGGGTGTGTGGCCACGTACGAATCGCTGCTTGGCTGCCCTGGCGACGTGAACGGCGATTTGACGGTTGGGGTGTCTGACGTCCTTGCCTACCTCAGCGCCTTCGGATGCATGAGCAATTGCGGGATGGCGGATTTGAATGGAGATGGGGCGGCGAACACGTCCGACCTCCTGATGATGCTCTCGTTGTTCGGGGCGGTCTGCAATTGAGAAGAATCGTCACGACCTTTGGTGCATGGTCAAGGTGAAGATGTTTGCAAAAGTCGAGGGGGGAGAGGAACCCGCTCTTGAAATGGCAGCCCTGGATGCGGCCGCTTTTCACGAGGTCGTCAACACGCGCAGAAGCGTTCGAATCTTCGCCAAGGATTTGGTGCCCAGCGACGTTGTCCATCGCTGCGTCGCGGCAGCCCAAAAAGCGCCCAACTCCTCCAACTTGCAATGTTGGGAGGTCTACCGCGCGGCATCCGAGGAGGTGCGCGCGGCCCTTGCGGAGGCCTGCTTGAATCAACCTGCAGCAGCTACGGCCCCGGAGCTCTTCGTTTTTGTCGCTCGGCCCGACCTGTGGAAGCGGAACAACCGGTGGACGCTTGAAGAATTTGACAAACGTGGAAACATGCCGGATCGGGCGTACCAATACTTCCGCAAAATCACCCGCATCGCCTACACCCAAGGACTCTTTGGTTGGGTCAAGCGGGTTTGGTTTCCAATCCGGGGATTGTCCAAGGCCACGCCCCGTGAGCCAACGAGTTGGGGAGACATGAGGGTTTGGGCCCACAAAAGCACAGCGCTCGCCGCGGCGCATTTCATGTTGGCCATGCGCGCGGAAGGCTTCGACACGTGCCCCATGGAAGGGATGGACAGCTCAAGAGTCAAGCGGCTCTTCAAGTTGCCACGCCGTGCAGAGGTGTGCATGGTGATCTCCGCAGGTCGAAGGACGGAGAAAGGGGTTTACGGCGAACGTTTTCGATTTCCAATGGAGACGTTTTACCATGAGAGATGAACTGCCGCGTGGGTTTTTGCCAAAAACGACGGCTCAATTCAGTTCAATTTGAATCAAAGATGTTCTTAGATGCGCTTCTGTGGATGATTTTTCGAAATATTTGATCTCAGCCTCGGAGAGGGGGCTCCTGAACCAAAAGTTCGTTTGACGGTGGCCTGTTCAGAAGGACAGGCCATTTTCATGCCAAAAAGCGAAGATCCGTCAAGGCTTGTTGGAAACGTGTGTACCCTGTCAGGTTGCCGCAGTGGCGAGTGTTCGCCTGGCAAACTTCTTTTGGAGCGAGGTCCAGAATACCCATTGCCGTGTGGTACCACATGCCCAAGGTGCGCACTTCCATGCTTTGGAAGTTCCCCCATTCCAAATGGACAAGGGTCTGCGAAGCTGCTTGCTTGTCTCCCAGCAACAACGCATTCCAAACTTGACGCAGGGCCAAAATTGTGTCCACGTTGGAATTCCGGTTGTACCAGTCTTGTCGGTTTTGGAATTCGGAGATGTTTTTTGAAACCTCAGAAACGATTTCCCGGTCCCCGCTCAACACGGCGTAGTCCGCGAGGTTGAATGCGAAGTAGCAGTTTTGGTTGACCCAACGAGGCCAAATTTCAACGTCACGCGTCAACCCTTCGAGAATGAGCGAACGGACTTTGTCGAGTTGGTTGTGGTTGGTTCCCATTTCGGAAAGACCGAGGAGCCAAATCCCCAGGTTGCGCCCATGCACCAACGGGTGCAAGCTCGGATTCAGTCCTGCAGGCGGTGGCAAGTGAGAAAGCACGTCCGTCCACGGCTTTCCCTGGGCCGCAGCTCCCGCTGCGAGAACCCCCTTGGCGTAGGCGATTTGGTTGGGTGTGGTTGCCAAATCCAAGTAGGTTTCCATCATGTCCTTCCCAAACGTGGACATGAAGTCCAGCGGCGGAAATTGCTCTACAACGAACCTCAACAAATGCGTGTGTCTTGTGAACTCCATCCACAGAGACATGTCGAAGGTGCCCCTCTGGTAGAAGTAAAAGACCGCTTCTTTCAGCGTTTGAAACTGGGATGCGCTCAAGCGAAAGGATTCCTCAGTAGGAAACATGGCAATGAACCCACGCACTTGGGCATGAGCATCCTCTTCGGACCACAATTTGGGCCGCGCAGCCTCGGAGGAAGTGGTGGAGGCTTGTGAGGCAGAAAGCTCGGGCCTCCTTTTGGATGGAGGAATGTGCTTGTCAGGTGGAGACGTGGAGGCTTGCGCCACTTCCCACGCCCGGTAGGAAGAATACCCGATGTAACGCGCCAAGGTGTTAAGCGTGGTTTGTGAAAAGCCGCCCTTCCGAGGAATCAATCCAAAAAAGCGCCTCAGTGTTGAGATGCTCACAGGGTAACGCCCATCGTGCGCCCGCAACTCGTCGCTCAGGACCTCGCAGTCGCGGGTGCAGGTGACCTCAAAACCCACTGCCTTGCCCACGTGTTCGGCGAGCAAATTGAGGCGATCTTGGGTTAAGTGTTTGTTGGGCATCCGCGGCAAGGTGTGTTACGGGAGGGAGATTGCGTCCCACGAGACGCGTGACAGACTCCTTTTTCCCGCCAGCCACAAAGTACGACCGCTCGGCGAAAATCTTGCCACGTAGCGGCTGCTGTCGGAGACGTGGCGCCAGGTCGTTCCGCCGTCCAAGCTTACGTCCACTCCTTGAAAGCCCGAGGCGACAACCTGTTGCGAGTTTCGTGGGTGATGAACGATGCAGGACCGGTATCCGGGTCCCGTTCCTTCGGCAAGAAGACGCCACGTTTCGCCGCCATCCCGCGTCGCAATGAGGTTGCCGAAGTTGTCGTCCGGGTGCTCCCAATTCCCTCCGATGGCCAATCCGCGTCGCGCGTTTGCAAACGACGCACCGAAGACGCCGGTCATGGCTTCGCCTTGACGAATCGGCAATTCAAATACGTCCCAGCTCAGGCCGCGGTCTGTCGAGCGGAGGCATCGCGAGGCGGTTCCGCCCGAGAACACCCATGCCGTGTCTCCCTGAACGCAAATGTTCCCGTTCGAGGCGGCAAAACCCGCTTCGCCCGTTTGGGCAATTGGAGCGATGTTGCAGGGGGTGGGGGTCCAGGTTTGGCCTCCGTCTCGTGTGATCAACAAGGTGAGGCACTCTTCCACAGGATCTCCAAAAACGAGGCCCTCGCGTTCGTTCCACCAAGCCATGGCATCCAAGAAAACGGCCTTTGTTGTGTCGTGATGAACCCATTCGGGTTCCCAGCCCTCAGGAGACGTGCGTGCGACCCACGCGGGCGAGGAAATGGATGCAGCGAACCAATGCGTGCCATTTGCTCCAGAGGACCGAAACGAAGGTGCGGTGCTGTCGGGCGCAAGCCACTTCCGGTGATTCCAATGAATTCCGTCTGTGGTTTGGCCTACCCAACCGTCGGAAGCGGCGCAGCGGAGGTGAGTTTCCGACACCACGTCCAACGTCCGAATGGAGCCAGGCGCCTCCCAATGCACCCACGCTTGCGAATTTGGGCCGTCCTTCGGATTAGAAGCGCAGGACACAAACAGGACCGCAAGCAGGGTTGCAGGCGAGAGACGGAGGGGCGTCTTTTGAATCGGTTGCATGACGCAAGGTGTGAAAGAAAAGGGGTCCTTCGTGAACAAATTGGGCGGGACTTCGCGGGCCGTCATTCGTTTTCTGGTTCAACTTGGACCAATGACTTGCCCATGTTGCATTCGAATTGTTGTGCTCACTTTGGCCGCGGAGCTTTTGGTTGTTGGGGGATGGTCGCAGGAGGCGGAAGATCTCCACTGGCGTGTGGTGGAGGCCGACCCCCAAGGGAGCCCGACAGATCGAACTTTGCCAGGAGTGACGGTTCAATTTGGTTGCAACGCCGAACAAAACGATGCCGACGGAGTGCTGGCCTCAGACGCGGCAGGTGAATTCCCCCCGATTACCAAGCTCAGCGGGTGCCCCGAAACGTGTTGGGCCACGTTCAGTTTCGTGGGGTACGAAACCCAAACACGCTCATGCAAGGACTTGCGTCAAACAGGTGGGCTTGTGTCCCTGCGCCCTCAGACAGAAAACCTGGACGCCGTGGTGGTCACGGCGAGCATTGCAGGCTCGACGGTGCAAGAGGAGACGGTTCCTGTGACGGTGCTGAAGCCTTATCTGGCAGAGAGTTCCAACGCCCTTGACCTCAAGGGGTTGGTGTCCAAAACTCCAGGCGTGTCCATCCTCGATGGCCAGGTCAGCATTCGCGGGGGGAGCGGGTACAGCTACGGCGTAGGAAGCCGCGTTCAAATGCTCCTCGACGGAATGCCGATGCTGTCGGGAGACCTCGGGGAAATCTGGTGGTCGTACTTGCCGATGGAACACGTCAGTCAGGTCGAGGTTGTGAAGGCCACGGCGTCGTCCATGTACGGGTCGGGGGCTTCAAACGGGGTCATTCACATGCGAACGGCGTGGCCGACGGCCGAGCCCCAAACCGCAGTGAGCGTGTTCAACGGCGTGTACCACGATCCCGACTCGGCAAGTTGGCGGTGGTGGGACGAGTCGTATTCGCCTGTTTCGAATGGAATGAGCGTGTCTCACCGTCAGGCGTTTGGCAAGCTGGATTTGGTTTCAGGCGGAAGCGTGTTTTCCGACAAAACGTACTTGTCTCGCGGGCACGAGCAGCGCATTCGGGCCAACGCCAAGTGGAGGTACAGGCTTTCGCCCATTTGGCAAGTCGGCGGCGCGGTGCAAGGGCAGTATCAGCAAATGGGGCGTTTTATCCTGTGGGACGACTTCACGACCAACGCCTACCTGCCGATGGAGGGGACGTCCAGCGAGGACCGCTGGGCCAATTGGCACACGGATGTTTGGGCCAAATGTGCGACGTTGACTGGCGGCACCCACCACCTGAACGCGCGCGTCTTCCAAACGTCGCGCTACGGCTCGGGGCCCCAACCGACCATGACCAGCACCTTGGCCATGGGGCAATACCGGTACTCCCGGACGGTTGGCGACCATTTGACGTTGCAGGCAGGCGGGTTTGGCTCGGTCCAAAAGTCGTTCTCGAGCTTGTACCCGGGCATCCAGTTGCTGACCTTCAACCTGGCCCATTTTGAACAAGTCGAATGGGCCAAGAACGGGTGGAAGTTGGGGGGCGGAATCCGCTACGAGAGCAACCTCAACCCAGGCGTCTACGACGAAAATTCGGGCCCCATCTTGCGGTTTGGGGCCAACCGCCGGCTCACCCCAAGCACCAACGTGCGCTTCTCGTACGGAGAATCGCTCCGGTTTGCTTCCATTGCGGAGAGGTACGTGGTGGGATCGCTGTCGGCGGGAATCAACATCCGCGGGAATTTGGGGCTGCAAAGCGAATCCGGAAACAACTGGGAGCTTGGGCTGGTGCAAGAAGTGAAAGGCGATGCCGGCAGCATGCTGCTCGAAGCGTCGGCTTTCGTGCTCAATTACGACGAGATGATTGAGTACACGCTCCAAGCGGCAACCGACTCGAACGGCACCATCATCATTGAAGACGGGGTACCGCAGTTTTATTTCCAACCGCTGAATTTGGGGCGCACTCGGATATCCGGGTTTGAAGTCAGCGCCACAGGGGAGGGACGTGTTGGACGCATTCCGATTCGAGCGGTGGCAGGTTACACCTACAATTATGCCGGGGATTTGTCGAACGACCCTGCCCAGGACAGCCTGCACGTCTACTGGGGAAACTTCCTGCAGTCCTTCGGCGAGGCCCGCGACAGCCTGGTCGCGGCCGGCTCGCTGTTGAAATACCGGAACAAAGGTGCACTCAAAGTGGACGTGGAATGGGACATGGGCCCCCTCACGGCGGGCGTGGCCGTGAATCACCAAAGCTTCATTGACGCCGTCGATTGGTACTTCGAGGAACTCATCAGCGGGCTGGTCAATTACCGCGAGCAATTCACCAACGGCGCCAAACGTTGGGACGCAAGGATTTCCTACACCGCACCTAAGGGACAGCGATTCTCGCTTGTTGTCAACAACCTCACCAACGGGGTTGTGAGCACGCGTCCGGGCATCATGGGAGCTCCGCGCCACGTCATGCTTCGGTTTGACACCACTTTTTAATCCCTTAAAGGTGCAACCCTGCGAAGTTTCATGCAGTCCTCATTTCGGACCTACTATTTTTGCGCCACCGAGCACTCACATTCCCCATTTTCTATGATTCACACCCCCACGATTCGCTTTGCAACAATCGCCGTATTTTTTCTCGTTGCTGCCTTCTCGGGCGTTGCGCAAAGCCACATTTCAGGCGAGTTCATCGTCATGTTTCACGGGCCCCAAGATCCAGAAAAGTGGGGGGCTGAGACGGGCTTGGACCACGCCCAAACCTTGTCTCCACGCGCCCACATTCATCTGTTCCGTGTAACCTCGTCAACGACCTCGGCTCAGGACTGGGAAGTTCTCCGTGCGCTTCGTCAAGACGACCGCATAGAGGCCGTTCAGTTCAACCACGAAGTGCAGGAGCGCGAAACGTTGCCTGACGACCCTGCGTTGGGCCAGCAATGGCATCACGTTGAATCTGGGGATCACGACATCGATTCAGACTTGGCGTGGGACATCACGACCGGCGGGACAGCCGCGAACGGTGCCCGCATTGTCGTCGCCGTTCTCGAAGGAGGTGGCTCGAATTACAACCACGTCGATTTGATTGACAATCACTGGGTGAACACGGCCGAGGTGCCCGACAACGGCCTTGACGACGACGACAACGGATTCGTGGACGACTACAACGGCTGGAACGCCACGAACAACACCGACAACATCAATGCCGGTGGGCACGGAACGTCCGTTTCAGGGATGATTGGTGCAACCGGAAACAACGGCAACGGAGGGGTGGGAGTGAACTGGGACGTGGACATCATGCAAGTCCAAATGGGCGGACTTACCGAATCCAACGTCATCGCCGCCTACAACTACCCTTACGAGATGCGGGCTTTGTTTAACGAGACGGGAGGCGACCGCGGTGCTTTTGTTGTGGCCACCAACGCGTCCTGGGGCATCGACCTTGCCAACCCCGCGAATTACCCCGTTTGGTGTGGCTACTACGACGACCTTGGCGAGCAGGGTATTCTAAATTGCGGCGCAACGGCCAACGCTCAATACAACATTGATACGCAAGGGGACATGCCTACCGGCTGCAGCTCGCCCTACATGGTCGCAGTCACGGCAACAAACGACAACGACGTGCGGACCTTTTCCGGTTACGGTGCGACCACCATTGATTTGGGCGCCCCCGGCGAGTCGGTGTATCTGCCCAACGGTTCGACAGGGTACGGGAACACGAGCGGGACGTCGTTTGCGAGTCCCTGCGTGGCAGGAGCCATTGCCCTTGTTTACAGCGCTCCTTGCCCAGATTTGATGGAACTGGCGTTGACCAACCCGCAGGGAGCTGCGGATTTGGTGCGTGGCTACATCTTCGACGGCACCGACGAAGTGGGCAACTTGATTGGGGAAACGGTGACCGGCGGCCGGTTGAACGTGCACAACTCACTCAACCTTGCGCTGGCCAACTGCGGGCCCGTCGAGTGCTTCCCAGACTCCATCTATGCGTCGACGGGTTGCGTCTACAACGCGGAATTGGACACGGTGGTGACGGAAATTGAGTTGGGTGTTGAACTCACGTCGTTCTTGTGTTCGACAAGCACGCTATGCATTTGGAATGCGGTGGATTCCGCAGACTACGTATGCGACTCCGTGAGCGTCAATTCCGGAGACACGTACGTGTATTCGAACCTGCATCCGAGCACGCATTACCAGTTGTTTTACACGGTTGACACTTGGGGTCAATATCCCGTGATGGTCGAGACGCCCGCCTGCGACACGTTGGTTCCTGGCTGCACTGACCCTGAAGCGTTGAACTTTGATGCCTTGGAGGGGGCCAATTACGACGACGGATCATGCGAATATCCCTGCGTTGATTTCTCGCTGACGATTTTGACGGATTGCTGGCCTGGCGAAGTGGGGTGGGAGTTGGCTTTGGGGGAGGACGTGGTCGCCACGGTAGCTCCCATGACTTACACCGACGAAGAAACGGAGTACGTGTTCGAGCAGTGCCTCACGGAGGGCTGCTACACCTTTACACTGACAGATGAGTATGGAGATGGGTTGAACGGCGCGGCATGGAACCAATGTGGCGTGGACGGCAATTACGTCGCCGTGGATTCTTCGGGATCGGCGTTGTTCCAGATGATTGAAGCAGATTACGGCACCGAAATCGTGCATGAGTTCTGTTTGCCAGCGTTGTTTGGATGCACCAACAGCGTGGCCTGCAACTTCGATGCCGAGGCGAATACCGACAACGGCTCTTGCATCGTGCCTGGAGACAGTTGCGACGACGGCGACGACAGCACAATTTTCGATGAAATTGGAGAGGATTGCGAATGCACAGGGGTGATTGCAGTCAACGGATGTACGGACGATGAAGCTTGCAATTACAACGCCGAAGCCAACGTGGACGATGCTTCGTGTTATTACATGGGAACAGGCAACATCACCGGCCCGTTGTTCCCGTTTGCGGGAGATGCAGCCGCCTACACGTACAACGGCGCTTCAGGAGACACTTTTGTGTGGTCCGTCACGGGAGGAGTCCTCACCGAAGGCCAAGGAACGACCTCGGTCACCGTGGTTTGGGGAGAGGTGGCAGGTGCCGGTGCGTTGACGTTGACAGAAACAGACGCGGCAGGTTGCGAGGGAGAAGTGGTGCGTACAGTTCAGATTTTGGAAGCGACGAACCTGACTGAGGCCGGCCTTCTTGAGCTCAAGCTTCTTCCCAACCCCGCCAGCCAATGGGTTGTTTTGCAAGGGCTGGAAGAACTTGGTTCGGAGGTCGACGTTGTGATACTTGACGCACGTGGCGCCGAAGTGATTCGGACGCGCACTGCAGCGACGGTGGACATCTCGCAATTGGCCTCCGGCCGATACACGGTGGTCGCGTCGCACGCGCGCGGACGCGCTTCTTTGCCTCTCGTGGTGGAGTGATTCGCGAGCTTTGTGCAGGCTTTAGTAAGAGGGTCGTCCAGCATGGTCGGCCCTTTTTCTTGTCCTTCAGCTGCGATTCGCGTCGAGGTGGGCACGGAGCTCAAGGCAGGCCTTGGCGGTCCAGTTTCGCACGTGCGTCCGAAGTTCCTCTGCGTCGTCCCGGTGAACGGGGGTACCGAAGCGGACGGCCACGTCAAGGTGTTTGGCTCCCAAGTGATGAAAGGCGTGCGGGATGAACCAGGAATTGCCTACCCATGCAATGTTGGGGTCGCCGTATTCAAGTGCGACGGGCACAATTGGGAATCCCTCTTGGGCGCACGTGTAAAACATGCCCGGACGGTACTCGAGGAGGTCAGGGCCGCGGTGAGTTGTGCCTTCCGGAAAAATCACGATGCCCATGCCTTCGTCGAGGCGGTTGCGCACGGTTTTTCGGGTTGCGGTGCGGCTTTCTTTGCTTTTGCGATCCACCCAAATCGTTCCGATGAGGGTGGCGCCCCATCCGATGACGGGCCACGATTTGGTTTCTTTGCGCGCCACGAAAACCACGGGAAAACCTACAGGAAAGAGGATGCCATCCATGTAAGAACGATGGTTGCCCATGAGCACAGCAGGCTCGTCAGGAAGCTGGCCCTCCCATGAAATGCGCATGCCCATGATTCGGTGTACCCGCCGAACAAACCGGACGAATCGCTTGTGAATCCAAGTCCTGTCGTCTTGAGTAGTCGTGCTGCCGGCTCTTCGCATTGCAAGACCAACCAGCAGAAAGGCCGAGGTCGCCACGCAGAGCCCCAAAAAGAGAAAGATGCGGAAGAGGGATCGAATGGTGCGCATGAGGCAACGAAGGTTGGCGCCTGCAAGGTACGTGCTCACGAGCTCAACCCGGTATGAACAGGTCAAGCATGGCACTGGGTTCGCGCGGAAGAAAGGTGCCGGCAACTGCGCGTATCATTTTTTTCGCAGGCGGGACGGTGAGCTGCAGGCGCGTTCCGGCGGTGGGGTGGTCCCAGGCCAAATGACTGCACGTCAAATGAATGCCATGACCGGTGTAAATCGGAGGCGTTCCGTAAACGAGGTCTCCAATCACAGGGTGGCCCAAGGCGGCAGCGTGACGTCGAATTTGGTGGGTTCGGCCGGTTTCGAGAGTCCATTCCACAAGTGTGGCGTTGCCGTGCACGCCCCAAGGTCTCGACCCCAAATTGCGAAAAGACGTGGCCGAGGCCTTGCCGTCTAACGGCAAGCACACACGGCCGCGAGCGGTTTCAAGCGCTCCCTCTACCCAAGTGTGGTAAACCTTGACAGCTCTTGGCCATGCCTCTTGCAAGGCTCTTTGAGCAACAGGGTGTTTGGCGACGACCAACGGACCACGGGTGCCAAAATCAAGGCGGTGAATGGGGAGAAGTTCCGTTTCCGCCTCAAGTTTCCCTTCCGAGGCAAGACCCCGAAGAGCAGCAACCAACGTGTGGGGCCCTTTCCCATGTGTGGCCATCCCGGCGGGCTTCAACACCACACAGTGGTCGTCGTCGTCATGCAACACCTTCAAAATCACATTCATGTCGCGAAGTTCGTCCGGGAAAATCCGGTCGTTTTTTTTAGATAAATCAACGCTTGGAGTCGTTCAGGACGTATATTCCACAAACAAACCAAATCTATGAAGCGATTTTTCCAAACCGCATGTGCGCTGGCACTCTCTGCAGGCCTCGTGATGCCCTCTTTTGCTCAGCAGCACAGCGCCGACAAGCCAGATCAAAGCCGAGTCTGCCACACCATGGGCAACTTGGACCGCTTGCTGCTCCAAGATGCCAAGATGTCTCAGCGCATGCGGGTCATCGAAAAGCAAACGCAGTCCCACATCGAGTCGTTGCGAACCAACCCCGCTCAGCGCGCTCAGATGGTGGTGACGGTTCCCGTGGTGTTCCACGTGTTGTACAACACGCCTGCTGAGAACATCAGTGAAGCCCAAATCCTGTCTCAGCTGCAAATCATGAACGACGATTTTCGTCGGTTGAATTCGGACCAGGACAACGTTTGGGCGCAGGCTGCGGACACGCAGATTGAATTCTGCTTGGCCTCTCAAGACCCGCAGGGCAATCCCACCGACGGCATTTTGCGCGTTTCCACAAGCGTGTCCTCCTTCGGGACCAACGACGCCATGAAGTTCACCTCGCAAGGGGGGTCGGATGCATGGCCTGCATCGGATTACTTGAACTTTTGGGTGTGCGATTTGGGCTCGAGCTTGCTCGGATACGCACAATTTCCGGGTGGTCCCGCCAACACAGACGGGGTGGTGTGCAATTACACTGCCACGGGAAACACGGGTACCGCTCAAGCACCGTTTGCACTCGGACGAACTGCAACTCACGAAATTGGCCACTGGTTGAACTTGCGTCACATTTGGGGCGACGGGGGATGCGGTGCTTCTGATTTCGTTGACGACACTCCTGATTCGGACGGCCCCAATTACGGCTGCGCGTTGGGCAGCGTCGCTTGCGGGACCACGGACATGGTTCAAAATTACATGGACTACTCGGACGACGCATGCATGAACCTCTTCACGCAGGGACAGTCGGACCGCATGAACGCCCTGTTCTTGCCTGGAGGTGCTCGTGCGAGCTTGTTAACCTCACCGGGTTGCACGCCCGCGGTTCCGGACTTTGACTTGGACGCCCAAGCGCAATTGGTGATTGCACCCCAAGCAGGGGTGTGTGCTGCTTCTGTAGCTCCCGTGATCCGCATTCGAAACAACGGCGCCTTGACCTTGACATCCTTGGACATCACGTACAGCGTGGACGGCATCGAGGAAGGTTCGACCACGTGGGAGGGCTCACTTGATTACAGCGGTACGGCGGAGTTGACGCTGGCGGACATCGCTCCAGCCGACGGAAGCCACACCTTCAGCTTCTCGGTGAGCAACCCCAACGGAGCCGCCGACCAAGACCCGTCGAACGACACGGCATCAAGCGATTTCTTCATGAATTCCTCGGGCAGCGGCATCACCGTGACGGTGGGTGGCGGAAGCTGGGACAGTGAAATTGGCTGGTCTCTAGACCTGAACGGCACGATCTACGCATCGGGTGGGGCTGGCACATCGACGGAATGCATTCCCAACGGGTGCTACACACTCTACATGACGGACAGCTACGGCGACGGTTGGAACGGCGCTACCTACACGTTGACCGACGATTTGGGCAACGTGCTTGCTTCGGGCGATCTCGACAACGCCCAACAAGGCGACGGTGCGACGCAGGGATCGGACGTGGTTCAAATTGGCGTCACGTCGTGCGGTTTGGGTTGCACCGATTCTGCCGCGTGCAACTACGACCCTGAGGCCACGTTGGACGACGGCTCGTGCAATTTTGATTGCATTGGATGCACAGATCCGACGGCGTGCAATTACGACCCCACGGCAACAACGGACGACGGTTCGTGCACAGTCAACGACGAATGTGGCGTGTGCGGAGGTGACAACAGCACCTGCGGAGGCTGCACCAATCCCGAAGCGTGCAATTACGATCCTGCGGCGACTTTGGATGACGGGTCATGCATTTTGGGAGGGGAGGACCTGACGGTGACCATCCTCACAGACAACTACCCCGGTGAAACGACCTGGACCGTGACCGACGCTGCGGGTGCAGTGGTGGCCTCCGGCGGCCCTTACGCTGCCACGGGGACAGAATACGTAGAGCAGGTCTGCGTCGATGGAGGTTGCTACACCTTCACAATCTTCGACTCATGGGGAGACGGCATTTGCTGTGCCTACGGAGTAGGGGATTATTCAGTCACATCCAACGGGACAACCCTCGCCTCAGGAGGTGAGTTTGCTTCGTCTGAAGCGACGGACGTCTGCCTGGGTTCCGACTTTGGTTGCACCGACTCCGCGGCCTGCAATTTTGACCCAGACGCCCTCACAGACGACGGTTCTTGCGATTTCTCTTGCGCAGGTTGCACCGACCCTGAGGCGTGCAATTACGATCCTGAAGCCACGTTGGACGACGGTTCATGCGTGTCCCCTGATCCGGTCGAGGGATGTCCTACGTGCGATTACGCCCTCAACATTGTGGAAGCAGAATTGGCCGGGACAGTTTCAGGAACGGCCGTGACGACCGCAGCTTCTGGAACACTCGGAGTCCTCGATGTCAGCTTGAACTGGACCAACACCTCGGGGGATGCGTCGTGGGCGGCGGACATGCAAATTGAAATTGGGCTGCCTGACGGAAGTTGCGTGGCCATCGGAGGCTACGACGTGGTCAGTGCCTGCACAGATTTGGGCAATTACGCGACAGTGTGGCCGGCGGACTGGAATTCGACGACTTCGGGGGTGTACACGACGTCCTTGGATTTGTCTGGCTATGCATTGAGCGGCACGGGATTGTGGTCCTTTACGGTAATCAATGGGTACAACTTCAGTGCTGGAGCTGGGTACGACGTGACCTTGACGCTCAACGGCCTCTGCACTTCGGACAACTTTGACATTTCCGGCTGCACGGACGAGGCGGCTTGCAACTACAATGCGTTGGCCAACGTCGACGACGGTTCTTGCGAGTACGAGAGCTGCCTTGGTTGCACCGATTCAGGCGCTTGCAACTACGATCCTGCGGCCACCGTTGACGACGGTTCCTGCCTTGCGTTGGATGCGTGCGGCGTTTGTGGAGGCGACAACAGCACGTGCAGCGGTTGCACGGACCCTGATGCCGACAACTACGACCCGGCCGCGACAGTGGACGACGGAAGCTGCACTTACGCTCCCGCATGTCCAGAGGATTTGAACAACGACGGACAGATCACAGTCGCCGACATTCTTGAGTTGCTGGCGGACTTTGGGTGCACCTCAGGATGCGATGCTGATTTGAACGGCGACGGTGCGACCAACGTCAACGACATTCTGCAGATTCTTGCCGCATTTGGCAACAACTGCTGAGAAAGATATTTTGAGTCAAAACGGCCGCAGGCTCCGCGTTTTCACGTAGTTTGTGGTCGTTCTTTTCTTTGTCAAATACGATGAAACTTTTTGTAGCTAAACTCAACCGAGACGCGGTTGAATCCGATTTGTTGGAATGGTTTGGAGCCATGGGACCTGTGCGCAGTGCCAAGGTGGTTGTGGACCGCGACACAGGCCAGAGCAAATGCTTTGGCTTTGTGGAAATGGAGTCGAAAGAGGGGGGTGAAAGGGCAATCGCCGAGATGAACGGTCAGGAGTTCATGGGGTTCCGAATGGTTGTGAAAGAGGCGGAAGAGCGAGGCGCCAAACCACGTTCTGCTGGCACACCGCCAGGAGTTCGGGAAGGGAATGGGCGCGGGGCAAATCCGGCAATGAACGCCGCGGGCAATTCCGCGGGCGTTGTTGGTTTCTCGCCCAAATCAAGCGAATCAGGACCAGGGAAAAAGTCGACGAAAAAGGCCAAGGCATCGCGTCAAAAGCCCGACAAATATTCGGATGGACCAAGGCAAACGAAGATGAAGAAGACTCGAGGTGGTGGCGGATCAAGGGGATGGGCAGACTTGGGCGACGACTATTGAGCTTGTGACTTTTTTCGTTGGTTTCGAGGTGTATTGAGATTTCCAACGCGGGTAGCGGTGAATTTTTTTGCTCGGTTTAAAGTTTTTGAACCTCGATTTTATGTGGCGTATATATAACGCTTCTGTTTGCCATTGGACAATCGAGCAATTTCGTCCGAAGTTGATCCAGGGTTTTTTGCAAGATGCAGACGTCGGTTGGGTGTCCAATGCCTGTTTCACGCGTGTTTGACTGAGATTAGCAAGAATGGGGAAGGGGAAGACGCGCTTTTCGGAATTGTTATATGTCAAACACGTGTGGGTATAAATGGGCGGTATAAAATCTTAGAATGGGATCCCAGTGGGCTTGGCACGTAACCCCCTTCGAAGTCCATTCGTAGAAGAGTTTTGGTAAAAAAATGACGGCTCTTCGACGAGGTGATAATGCATTTCGACACAAAAAAATATCTTTTGATCGAAAGAATATTCGTGTTAATCGCCTATCTTAGGACTTCAAACTGAAATTGACATGCGGTTTATTTTCACTCTCTTGACAACGATTACGGCTCAATTCGCTGATTTTCAGCGCAATGAGTCGGGGTCAACGAAGGCGAAGGCATTTGTTGCCCGAGTCCTGTCGAACACGTTGCTCTTTGGGCAATCGTTGGCAGCTTCGCTTCCTGAGCTTCGTCCCTTGCGTTTTGCCCCTGGCTTGGCGCTTGTGGTGTTCTCGGGCTTTGCATTGCTGAGCGCGCCATCGGCCTTGGGCCAATGCGGGGACACCACCGCTCCGGTGATTGTCTCTGGTGCAACCTCCATCACATTCGATTGCGATGCAGGAAACCAGGCGGACGTTGACAACGTGATCACGGCGTGGTTGAACACCCAAGGTTACACGGGGTACGCCACCGACGACACGGACTCGAGTTTGGATTGGACGCATGACTACGCCGGGCTTTCCGACGGGTGCGGTGCGACTGGCTCGGCTACGGTGACGTTCACTGCCACGGACGATTGCGGCAACACAGCCACCACGGTGGCCAGCGTGAATGTGGTGGATGAAACCGCCCCGACGTTCAACGAGGCTTTGCCGGCCGACGCGACGGTGGAATGCGACGCGGTGCCTGCAGCTGAAACGCTGACGGCCAGTGACGAATGCGGTACAGCTACAGTAACCTACGCCCAGACTACCACAGCCGGATCTTGCACCGGAGATTACACCCTCACTCGTACCTGGACTGCCACGGACGAGTGCGGCAACACCACGGTCCACACGCAAACCTTGACGGTAGTGGATACGACGGCGCCGACTGCCGTAGCGCAGAACATTACGGTGCAACTCGATGCGAGCGGGAATGTGTCAATTTCGACCGCTCAAATCAACAACGGCTCAACCGACAATTGTGGAACGCTTTCCTTCAGCTTGGATGTTTCTTCGTTTGACTGCAGCGACGTTGCCACCAGCCCCAACCCCGTCGTGCTGACTGTGACCGACGACTGCGGAAACTGGAGCACGGCCAATGCCACGGTTACAGTTCAGGACGTCACAGCTCCAACGGCTGTGGCGCAGAACATCACGATTCAATTGGATTCGGACGGAAATGCTACGACGACGGCTGCTGCTGTGGACAACGGTTCATCCGACGCTTGCGGCGTGACACTTGGTTTGAGCAAAACGGCGTTTGATTGCACCGACCTCGGTGACAACACGGTGACCTTGACGGTGACTGACCCGTCGAACAACCAGACCACGACGACTGCGACGGTGACGGTGGAAGACAACGTGGACCCCGTGATCAATCTTGCAGCCGCCAACTCGACAGTGGAATGCGATGGGTCTGGCAATTCATCGGCCTTCACGACATGGTTGAACAACCACGGTGGCGCAACGGCAACGGATGCTTGTGGCGACTTGACTTGGACGCACAACTCTTCGGGCTTGAGCGATTTGTGCGGAGCGACAGGAGCTGAGACGGTGACGTTCCGAGTGACAGACGACTCTGGAAACTATGCTGAAACGACAGCGACGTTCACCATCGCAGACACAACTCCTCCTGCGGCCGCTGCAAACAACTTCACGGTGCAACTCGACGCAAATGGAAACGCGTCCATCACAACTGCCAACATCAACAACGCGTCCTCGGACATTTGTGGTTCGGTCACGCTCAGTTTGGACGTAACAGCCTTTGACTGCGGCGACGTTGGCACCAATCCGGTTGTGTTGACGGTAACCGACGACTGCGGAAATTCGAGTACTGCGAACGCGATTGTTACAGTTCAAGACCTTTTGTCACCGACCATCACTGCTCCTGCGGATGTGCCGGTTTCTACGGATTCAGGGATTTGTACTGCGTCGAGCGTTGCTTTGGGCAGTGCTACGGCTGCTGACAACTGCTCCTACACCGTCACCAACGATGCACCGTCGAATTTCCCGCTTGGCAACACGACGGTGACGTGGACAGTTACGGACGCCTCGGGCAACACGGCCACCGACACACAAGTTGTGATGGTCACGGACGATGAAGAGCCTGCCATTGCGAATACCCCAGCGAACATCACCCAAAATGTGGATGCAGGATTGTGCACCGCCGATGTGTCTTGGACGGATGCAACGGCGACGGACAACTGTACCTTGGCCTCTTTCGTGCAGTCTGCCAATTCAGGCGACACCTTTTCTCTCGGGGAGACCACCGTCACGTACACGGCCACTGACGCCGCTGGTAACGTTCAAACATCCTCCTTCACGGTGACCATCGTTGACGATGAAGACCCCGTCATTGTTGGCTTGCCAGCGAACATCACCCAGACCGCAGATGCTGGTTTGTGCACGACTGCTGTGACCTGGACGGACGCGACGGCAACGGACAACTGTCCCGGCGTGAACATTTCCTCAGACATCGCCTCTGGCACTACTTTCTCTGTGGGCGATACCCCTGTGACGTACACAGCTACGGACGCAGCGGGCAACTCAGTGAGCGGAACGTTCACAGTGACAATCACAGATACGGAAGATCCAGTCATTGTTGGCTTGCCAGCGAACATCACTCAGACTGCAGATGCGGGTATGTGCACGACAGCTGTGACCTGGACGGAAGCGACTGCAACGGACAACTGTCCCGGCGTGAACATTTCCTCAGACATCGCCTCTGGCTCGCATTTCTTCAAGGGAACGACTACGGTGACCTACACGGCAACAGACGCTGCAGGAAATTCAGTGACTGGTACGTTCACAGTGACGATCACAGATACGGAAGATCCGGTCATTGATGGCTTGCCAGCGGACATCACTCAATCGAACGATGAAGGCCTGTGCACTGCGGTTGTGACATGGACGGAGCCAACGGCTTTGGACAACTGCCCTGGTGCGTCAATTGCGTCTTCCCATGCTCCGGGTTCCACATTTGCTGTCGGCACGACAGTTGTGACATACACGGCTACAGATGCCGCCGGTCGGACTTCAAGTGCCTCGTTTAACGTTGAGGTGACGGACGACGCAGACCCCTCGATTACTGGCATGCCGGCCAACATTGAAGTCTCTGCTGATGCTGGTTTTTGCAGCACGAATGTGACTTGGATAGCGCCAGCTGCAGCCGACAATTGTGGCATCGCTTCGTTTGGTCCAGACATTGCATCTGGGTCATCCTTTAATGTGGGAACGACCACGGTGACCTACACGGCAACAGACGCTGCGGGCAATTCAACGCAAGAAAGCTTCACGGTGACCGTGACAGACGACGAAGATCCAGTCATTGTTGGCTTGCCAGCGAACATCACTCAGACTGCAGATGCGGGTATGTGCACGACAGCTGTGACCTGGACGGAAGCGACTGCAACGGACAACTGTCCCGGCGTGAACATTTCCTCAGACATCGCCTCTGGCTCGCATTTCTTCAAGGGAACGACTACGGTGACCTACACGGCAACAGACGCTGCAGGAAATTCAGTGACTGGTACGTTCACAGTGACGATCACAGATACGGAAGATCCGGTCATTGATGGCTTGCCAGCGGACATCACTCAATCGAACGATGAAGGCCTGTGCACTGCGGTTGTGACATGGACGGAGCCAACGGCTTTGGACAACTGCCCTGGTGCGTCAATTGCGTCTTCCCATGCTCCGGGTTCCACATTTGCTGTCGGCACGACAGTTGTGACATACACGGCTACAGATGCCGCCGGTCGGACTTCAAGTGCCTCGTTTAACGTTGAGGTGACGGACGACGCAGACCCCTCGATTACTGGCATGCCGGCCAACATTGAAGTCTCTGCTGATGCTGGTTTTTGCAGCACGAATGTGACTTGGATAGCGCCAGCTGCAGCCGACAATTGTGGCATCGCTTCGTTTGGTCCAGACATTGCATCTGGGTCATCCTTTAATGTGGGAACGACCACGGTGACCTACACGGCAACAGACGCTGCGGGCAACTCAACGCAAGAAAGCTTCACGGTGACCGTGACAGACGACGAAGATCCAGTCATTGTTGGCTTGCCAGCGAACATCACTCAGACTGCAGATGCGGGTATGTGCACGACAGCTGTGACCTGGACGGAAGCGACGGCAACGGACAACTGTCCCGGCGTGAACATTTCCTCAGACATCGCCTCTGGGTCATCCTTTAATGTGGGAACGACCACGGTGACCTACACGGCAACAGACGCTGCAGGAAATTCAGTGACCGACAGTTTCACCGTCACGGTGACAGATAACGAGAACCCTGTGGCCATTACGCAAAACATCGACCTCTACTTGGACAGCGATGGCAATGCGTCGACCACGGCTTCTGCGGTCAACAACAATTCAACGGACAACTGCGGCATTTCCACCTACGCGCTGGATGTTACGTCGTTTGACTGCTCTGATTTAGGTGCGAACACGGTCAACTTGACGGTCACAGATGCGGCTGGCAATTCCCACACTTCTGCGGCAACCGTGACGGTCTACGACAACGTTGATCCTGTCATCACGTTGGCTGCTTCGAATTCGACGGTAGAGTGCGACGGAGCAGGCAACGGTGCCGCCTTTACGGCGTGGTTGAACAACCATGGCGGTGCGACGGCCACGGACG
>Ga0255743_10000979_pt1 | contig 24736 bp, 14 predicted proteins | sample 101ome_19_FD_179950 | JGI IMG/M metagenome (GOLD analysis project Ga0255743, IMG submission 179950) | Coastal salt marsh microbial communities from the Groves Creek Marsh, Skidaway Island, Georgia - 101405AT metaG (version 2) | ecosystem: Environmental > Aquatic > Marine > Intertidal zone >... | reverse complement strand
GCCGTGGTGCCGACGGTTTGAGCCCCCCCGATGGCGCAACCTGTTGCTACGGTTACGGTGGCGATGGTGGAGGTTTCCGTGGTGTTGGCCATGATGTGGATTTTGACCTACCCTGACCCTCGGCTGAGATGTACCGCCATTGCCGGTTAACACGAAGGCCACGAGGAAGATGATGACGGAGCAACACAGTGCGGTGCCAATGAACGTGCCGGGGTCGGTGGTGGGGTCTTCCCATCCAACGTCTGACGGGTTTTCGGAATCAACCATCACCGTCACGGTGGTTCCGGGTCCGAAGGTTTCGATGTAGTCAACCAAACACGACGAATCCCAAGGATCCATGGCTGGGCTTTCTCCCAAAACGTCCCTGACGTATTCCACATCATCGAAGCTGTACGCCACAGCGGCGTCCATACTGCATGTGGACAAGAGAACGGCCCGGCCGTAGCCGCCCCATTCAAGGAACGAAGATTCACGGTACCCGGTTCGGAAACCCGGATGGTCCTCGTCAACTTCTGTCATGATGGCCAAATCAAAGGCCTGATACGAAGAAGGGTTGGTTGGATCGACGGAAATCGTCAGGTTTTTTCCGTTCGGAAAGGTCTCTTCAATGGCTCTGAGGCACGGTTGGTCGGCATAGAGGGTTGGGCTGTATTCCCACGCCTGATGCTCTGTCCCGTTCACGGTCCACCTCAAATCGAGGTCTGCGTAGCATTCGTACTCCGTCCAGTACTCCGTCCAGCAATCCTCTCTGGTGTCACCGTATTCGTCCGTGTATCTCGAGCACTGTGTATCCGAACGTTCGAAGACGTCTTCGTAGTAGGCCGTCCCGTTTTCGTCATCAAGGTACACTGTGGCCGTGGTCAGGAAGGCTTCAGGGGCGATGGGGCCGCCAACCACCGTCGCTTCCACCTCAGACCAGGGAACGTAGGCGTTGCTGGCGTTCACCAACGCTACATTTCCGATGATCAGCCCGACGGCCACCACGACGAGAATGCCCAGCGCAACAGGGCGTATTGGGCCACCAAAGGACCGCTTCGGCTTGGCCGACATGCTTCCTCCTGTGGCCGCATTGGCCCCAATTTCGATGTCAGAATGATTCGATGAAACGGGATTCGCAGGGAGGATGACGGGCTGATGTGACGCGGGCTCAGCGGCTCCACTTTGCAAGCCGGAATCCCAAAACACGTCGCCATCCACTTAACAGAAGACCGTGACGCTTCTACTTAAGGGTCATGGAATTGTAAAAGGCAACGATGGTGCATCACTAGAATACCTTGAACATTTTTCAACCAATTAGATGAGTTGGGGTGATCATATCTTTAATTTCAGATCAAGGAAATAAGTTATTGCCGATGTAACTTGTGAGTCCAAACCAAAGGGGTTCAAACGCAGCGGCGTCGTGTATTTTGGAAACAAAACCCGCACACTGCGAGGCCAAAAAGGGATGGTGGACGCTGGGGAGTCGCACAGGGTTGCGACTGTCGCTCAATACTGGATACGATCGCTACGCTCATCGAGGCGCAGCGGGCCGATTTGGTCATGGCCCTCATTGAAAAGGAATCATGTTCACAAACATGATATAGGTATGCGACCAAGGAGACCCATGGCCAAAAAAGTGATTGATATCGTGATTGATGGCAACACGGGTAAAATCACCATTCATGTGGATGGCTACGAGCACGAAGCATGCACTGAACTTGCTCGAAAACTTGCTGGCTCAAACGTTCTTATTCCCACAAAAGGAGAACTCACCATCCCAGAACGGTCCGGAAAAAAGAATGCAAAAATGAAGCAAAAAGACCAACAAAAAGAGGAGGTGAAACAATGAGCGCCATGCACAACCCCGCTGCTCCGCTCGCGTTCTGTGCCGAGTTACTGGCTGCTAGCATTCGGCTTGCTGCACAAGCGGCTGAGGCATCAGTAGAAGTTGCAGTGGTCCTTGCTGAGGTTCTTGCAAGAGGGGCCGTGCTTGCTGCAGAAGCTGGAGCCGTTCTTGCCGTTCAGTCTGCGAGAGGGTTGAACATGGTACGAGAAGAAGGCGTTGATGCAGGCCGCCAACTCGGTGAAGAAACCTTTGCCTTTTTGTCGGGTGGTGCGGCCATGAGTGCCTCCATGGTAGGTGATATCAAGCAAGGAGCGAAAGGTGAATTGTTGCATGGCGTCAGGGAAGGCGGTCGAATTTTCTCTGCCGTTATCGGCAAATCAGAAGTGATGTTTGAGCGGTGCGGCACAGCCATTATCGGAAAATTAACCGATGAAAGCCAAGAAGCGACTGATCGGGAAATGACGGAGCGGATTGCAGAGGCATACCAACTCATCCTTTCGCATGTTAATGACATCTCGGTCGGTAAAGATTCCACAATGAAAGCCCACCAAGAGGCCATGGAGCAAACCAAACAATCTCTAGCGGCTCTGAAAGCGGAAAATGAGGCCATGGATCAGCAGTTGACCCTGATGGGGGAGGAACGCCAGCGCGCTGAAGCCTCCATCCAAGCCATTGAAGACTCGATGGATGAGGCCCTCAAGGCCTCAGTGAACGCAGCCAATCAAGCGTTCAAAGAGAGCATCAAGGCATTGAACAAAGAGATCGCAACCAAAGAGAAAGCCCAAGAGGCCCTTAAACAACAAAACGAGGACCGCCTCTTGGAACATCTTGCGCTGCAAGCAAGATCGGAGGAGCTCGAGTTGCGCAAAAATCAAGCAAGCGAATTTAATGACGTGCATCGCGAACGAGTAAAGGATCATGTCGCCCAAGAAGTACAGCGCATGATGGCAGAACATGGGTTGGAAAACCCTGTGATTCAACTTTCCGAGGATGAGAACAATCGCATCAGAATTCACATTGAAGAATGACGGTGATGGGCTTTGTCAACCTTTGAAAATTACAAGGCTCTTTTGGCAAACTTGAGCACAGATATGAAGTATTTATCCAAAGATGCATCCTCCTTTCGAAAGAAACTGCGTGAAACAGAACGAAGCCTCGGCGAAGTTCATCGTGATGGCTCGATGCAAATCAACGCATTTTTGCAAGAAGTTGCTTTGGTTACCGGGGAGCATGATTCAGTACCAAATGGAAAAGGCGATGAACAAGGAAGCCGTTATGCAAAGGATGAGTTGAAACAATCTCCGGTGGAAGCCAAACCAGTTCCCAATTCAGTACTTGATGCATTCAAAACATTCCAAGGCGAATTGGAAAGAACCAAACTTGCGGTAATTTCTCCAAAGACCATGGAAAAAATGATCGCAGACCGAGATGGCTTGGTGAAACAATCAGCGGTCATCAAGCAACAATTGGATGTCCTTTGCAGGGACATCGATCGGTGGCTGGCTTCGACCATCAGAAAGCCAAAAATTCCTCTTCGTCATTCAGGACTTCGGAACAAAACGGCCCGCGAGATTCATACGGTTGCTTGGATCGATGAAAAACTCCCGGCTATAGGAAGAGAACTTACCGAATTGGAAAAGGAACTCAGCGCCGTCAGGAAGGCCCACACTGCTCTTGTCGGGTCGTATCCCGACCATCTTGCCAGCGTGGTGAAGAGTATTATTTCTCTCTTGGAAGCCCATCAACAATCGGTAAAGCATCTCCAGGAACATCGCCAGTGGCTGAATTCATCCGATGTAAAACCGCCCGAAACCCATGAAGAGTGGTTGAAAACATTCACGTCTGAATTGAACGAACGGGAACACCATGTGGCCCCCAATCTTCCGTTGAGTGCAAGCGAATTACGGAGATTTACCATCAACTTATTTGATGAGGGCATGGATCGCAGAAGGCATGTATTGCACCGAATCAAGCAGGAACAAAAGGCCGTTGATTCCCTCATCAGTACCTATTCAACCGACCTAAAATTGTATCATTTCAATTTCGGACATGAGGGTGACAAAAAAAGCAAGCCTTCACGCAAAATTCAACGAATCCTTGATGCGGAACTCAAATCGGGAAAAGCCAACAGAAAGGAAGCGAACCTCCTTGCCCGTATCGAACAGCATGAACAACGAGTTCGTGAAGGCTTTGATCACTTGATAAAACAAGCAAAACCGACCGTGAGGCGGCATTTCAAAGACGATTTCTTTTCGGTGTTGTTCCTCACCTCCCAAGGTATCAAACCGTCGGATTATGCAGAACCGTACAAGAAATCATGGCACCTTTACCCCAATTACCATCTCTGCCTTGAGGCCGTTCAAACAACGGACATGAAACAACGCGATGTGGACGCGCTCATCAAACGCCCGTTAAGGTCGAAATTGTGCACCGCCTGTCTTGAAGGCACACTCACGCAGGACCAGGCCATGATTCTCCAAGATATTGACGTGCACAACGACCTGTTTTCGATGTTCACATCCCATGATGTCCCGCTCGATTTGGTGTTTGCCCTTCATGCACAGGAAGGCCAAGGTTGGCTGGGTGCTTTGCTGGAAACACCAAAACTCCACGATTTGATCGCAGAACATCGACACGATCCCTTTGATGAGCGCTTGTGGAACCTCGTGGTTCAGAAGCAACTCAAACCGTGGCATTATGCCTGTATTGTTCGATTGCACTTCAGCGAAGACCATGCGTTGGAGACCCTGCTGCTCGGTGAGGATGTTTGGGGCGAACTCAATGAATTTGCAGGATTGTACGACGTTGAAGAGGAACTGCGGCAACTCGTTGAAATCTACAAGCCCAAGAACGACAAGTCGTCGCTCGCCTCGGCCCCGCTGTCGTTGAGCGACGTGATGAAGACGCTGGAACCCATTGCTGATTTTACCGTGGACAAAGCCTCAACGACGTCAAAGAAGGTGAGGCGTAAGAAAAAGGGAAGGCACAGCTTCTAATTTCAAACATAGGTGTTATTTCACCGCTCCGCCAACATGCGTGACATGATATCTAAAGAGGCCTTTTCTGCGGTCTCTCCGGACATCAATGGTGCAAAACCTTGCTTCAACTGAACTCAAATCTGTTGGAAGTGAGTTGGTATCAAAGATTGGAATTTCAACTTCCAGAGAAGGGTGGGTTGCATATTTCCTATTTGCTTTAATGTACATCGGAATTCCAGTAAGCGGACTGGTCAATTGAACCTCTTCTGCAGTGGTACCAATCGGTAACCAAGTGGTCTCGGGCAGACCGTATTCGGGCCAATTTGGTTCGGCCCCACTTACGAGATGCTCAATCCTGAGCAGACCCGACTCGTCAAACTCCTCTACGGCGTACGAGATGTTTGACAAAATTGGTTTGATTGATCCTGCGGCCCAATATGTCTTCAGGTCAAGCCTGAGAATTGAACCGACCTTCGCCTCATGGCGGTCATAAGCGAACTCACCAATGGCCTCATCCCAATACCCATTCATTGAGAACGGGAATGTGGCTTGCGGCATGCCAATGATTCGAATCTTCATTTTGTCAACTTCACCATAAAGGCGTTTGAAAGTTCGTTCATTCTTTCTGGACAGCTCAGAGAAGTGTTCTTTGAATGCTTGGTGAAGTGCTGATATTTCTTCAGGAGATGAAAACTGTCGGACAAATTTGAAGTCTTGGTAGAGAACCGAGGTTTCACCTATGAAATCATCAACATTGAACTCATCCTGCTTAATCTTCCTGATGATTTCCTCAACCCACTCTTGTGATTCCCTTCTCAATTCGGTCCTTGTAAAATCGATTCCTTGAAGGATGGCGCGAATAAGAGAGAAATCTCTGATGGTCCCGGGTTGGTTGTGGGAAAGATAATCGAGTTCTATTTCTTCAATTTCGAGGAGTAAGGCCTCAATTTGGGAACGATAATGCTCAAATTTTTCTTGGTGAGAATTGCTCCATTCATCGCCACCAAACACACGCTTCATCTCTCGTATCAGGCTGATGAGGTTGGCTCTTCCACCAGTTACTGCTTTGGTTTCACTCCGTAGTTCGGTGATGTTGTGTTTGATTTTTTCAATATGCGCTTCAATCAACTCGCCCAAGCCCGGGTCAAATTGACCTGTATCCAACAGAACGGCAAACACCCTGCAAACTCTTCTTCCTGATTCAAAGGTTCTCGCCACGTTCAAAAGGTTTTTCATGTCTTTAGATTCTTCAAGAAGACCCCTCCAACTTGTATGCCCAATTGTCCTTTCATTTGGAGAAAATTTTGAATCGTCACAGAGAACAAAGACAGTGCAAACCTCTCTAGGGTTGTTTGATCCGTACCTCCTCACTTCGAGATCGGCAAATCCAGTTATGACAATGCAATCATCCCAATCGTCTTCAGTCGGAGGCTTCAATTTGAATTTTTTACCGTATACCGGATTGTTTGATCCAAAATGGATGGCCCATGTTCCCCATCTCGGTTCTAATTCATCAATGTTCAAATCATGAGGACTTTTCAAACCATCTTTCACATCAATGTCGGTATGATCCCATGAACGAAGGTGGCCGTGCTTCAGGCTGGAAAGCTTGGTTGACCCAAAAGAGATCTGATGAATCGGAATCTCAGAAGATGACTCCGCATCAGGTTGAACTGACAAGAGATGCCGTAGACCAGCGGGATTTCCGCGCAGGTCCAGAGTATATAGTTCATTTTGCTCATTTTCGGTTATATTCTCTTTTTCCTCTTGGGTTATTGGCCGAAACACCTTGGCAAGTGAACTCTCATCGTCAACGAGGGAAATCATGCCTTGTGTATATCTATGATATGATGATTTTGTGTGGTGTATCCATGAATTAATGCTCAAATCAGGAAGTTGATATATTGCGGTGTCAGATTTAACCTTGTAGTCAAGTTCTTTAATCTCATACTCCAATGCTTCTGAGAGTGACTCTATGACGCGTGATATAGATGCACTGTCCTTTTCAGGCAGGTAATCTTCTTCACCATCTTTCTGTTTCAATTTGCGAAGCTTAAGATTTGCACCAGAGAGCAGAAATTCATCCTTGGCGAGGTGTTTCATGTATGATTCTGCTTTCTCATGCCCCAGACGATCGTTTCGGGTCTTGAAGAATGGGAGAGAGTGCCACCCTCGCAGGGCAACGTCAGAGCCAAATCTTAGAGAATCACCAACTGTCACAAGGTCCAAATGAAGGTCACCTCCTGATTTGGTTAACCATTCAATAACGCTCTGCGAGTAGATTTCGAAGTCAGGCTGTTCATCCTTATCTATGCTATCAATTTCTATGCTTTCAATTCCGTGTATAAGAATTTTTGAAGAGAAATCCTTCAAAAAGTTGTAATGAGAGAAGAAGAGATCTCCCCCGTGATTATCGAGGAATATTGCCTCCCAATCATCATTGAGTTTCCAGTATGCATGGTATCCTAGTTGCCCTCTTCCTTTCTCAGTATGGTCTTGGTGGACTTGGTCGTGCAATTCAAATTTCACCCCAATGTGATTCTCTGGTTGAACATCATGGATATGACCATCGTATCTGAGATGCTGTTTGAAGTTGCGGAAGTCTGTGATCGAAGTAACATCTTCTCTTCTGATGTAGAACCCTGAAATCGGTTGATTGGGCGAAGGTACCAAACGATGTTCGTTGAGATAAATTTCAACCGATTTAAAGAGTTCTTCTTTCTCTGGTTCAAAGTAATTCACAATCTCCCAAACAAGGCCATCTTCTAACTTTAGGACGTTTTCTTCAGCCTCAGGGCCATCGTCCCAAATTAGCCAATGCCTCAGGCCATCGTTGTCCTTGGCAAACTCCTCCAGTAGCGCGCAGTAAGACGATTTTTGTGGAGATTTTTCCCGCATCTCGATTAAGAGCGAGGACCATTCGCTTAAAAATAGGATTTTTTGTAAATTAAGTGCCAGTTTATCTTTAAACCAAGAAACACCTTCTTCAGATGTTGAGAAATCTAACAATGTTAGGTGATCTCCTCCTCCTGGAATGGGAGCAAGGGTGAGTTCATCCAAGTTGGCGGTGTAATTTTGATTGGAACCCCCAATTGACACTCTTCTGATGATGGGGGCAGACATGTTGCCAGAGAATTTTGCATCGCATTCCTCATTTTGAAACCACAACTTAAACCAGTTCCGAGTTGCGTCAAAACCCCCATACACTGGCTCAGTATCATCAGAGAACACGTACACGCCCAATTCAACAGGATCTATGGCAAAGTTTGGAGGCCAGTTGGTTTTTGAGTTTGAGGGCGTGACATATAAGTGTCTGATTTGAGAGGGTTTTGAAATTCTCGCTGTGAAATATACCTCTTCAGTTGATGCGCTAAGGTATTGCTCAAAGTGTTCCTGTCTCCACGCTTTCGATGATGTCTTTATATTACGCCGATTTTCAGTAAAATCAGGATCAAAGATGATCTCAAACAAGGTTCCGTCCCTTAAATTAAGACAGAACTCAAGAGCTTTTGGGTCATCAATTAACTGTCCTGAGTCGTCTCTTTCTCCTCGCCCGTGAACAATGGATTCGGGTATGATGGAGGTATATCTGATGATTTGTTCCGCATGGAAAGGTATCAACGGCAGTCGACCTCTAAAGTTGATCTCAAACCAGTCTTCTGGGACAACGTTCAATACCAATCCATTCGATGGCCCATTCCTTAAATCGATTAACTCCAAAGTTTGAGGCCTCACTGCAAACTGCGGGTCGTCTGACAACTCAATTGATTGAGGATCGAATTGCCTGTGAGAAGGGGGTTTGAACTCAAGGTAAACGTCTATTTTTTGTCGGCGATTTTGTACAGAGTTCAACCGATCAATAAGGTCCTCTAGGAATTTATTAATCCGATGGACAAGAAATTTCTTGAATCTGTTTTCAACAACAGAACGAAAAAAGTGCGGGGCATTTGGGTTGTCTAGACGCATTGCTGAATGAAGCAATCTACGATGTAAATAATTGCCAACCAAACGATTCTTTGTTTCTCCAAAACCATCCTCTGCAGTTTCAACTTCAAAAATAATAGAAACAGCATCAACTTCTGGCAAACGTAGCCCAAGAATCAATGCGGGAAGAAACATACCCTTCGCACATAATTTGCACAAAACATCGTGAAAAGTATCTGAATTATTTTCGCTGAAGAGCTTGAGTTGATAATGGCGGAGGAAATGGCTCAATGTTGCAAACTGATGAGTCTTGTCATCGCCTTGAAGTTTGTCTAACCATTCAAACAACAACCCTCTTTGTTTCGCTCTTGGTTCATTGTCTAAAAAATAATATTCAAACTTACCTGTAAACACATCGTTAAGTTTGTGATTTAATCTACCAACGACACTGAAATGGTTTTCAGGATCAGAAGGAGGATTTTGGTAAGGCAGTTGTGATATCAATCTCATTGCATCTGCAACGCTTCTTTGAGTGGGTGATGGTGATTTTTGGACCATACGGTCAAGAAGATTGTAGCTTCTCGCCGGATTATCGAACACCAATCGCTGGTTGTATTCATCGTCGTTTGCCAAATTTACATACTTTAAGTGTGGACTTACCCCAAGATCGACAACATAGTCAAAAATTTGGGAGGAATACTTTGAACCGTTTCCTAACATCTCCCAGTACTTCAGAAGTAGGCCATCATTGCCTGATTTTATGAACATGCTCGGATGCTCGTCAGAAGGAAATTGAGCGTAATCAAGGAGGTGGATTGCAAATTTGTTCAGATAGATATGGTCTGGTAGTACAAAGTAGATTTGTCGGGATTTGGATTGACTCTGATTCCATTTCGCTGTTTCCAAAACGAGCCTGATGGTGGAGAAGAAGCGTTCACGTGAACGTTGGTTTTGCTTAACGGCCACCCTCGGCAGGTCATCCAAATTTAGCTGCCGAATCAACTGTACAAATAATGGGTCTATGCATTTCACATCATCCGTAAAACTCGCAGGAGGCTTTGCAGTGTCTTCCTCGGGAGGATGGATTGGGCACAATTGTGAAATTCTGTACGCAAGTTGGGCAACAGATTCGTTCAATTGCGACGTGGAGGTCTCTCGATCCTGCAAGTCATCCCAATCTACGACTCGAATACGAGACACAAGGTTGGTGTCCAGATAATCCCGAAGTTGTTTTCGAATGAAGGGATGAAGCTCCCCGTCGGAATAACCAGCTGATAACTCGTGAATCGGATGGAAGACATCAACAAGCCATTTCATAAACCTAAGTTTGCCGATTTTATCTTCGTGATGGTACGACCGCTCTAACAGCCATTTCAAAACTTGCTCCCCGCATTGAACATCATCTGTGTACCCGACAAAGAACGTTTTCGAGAGATCAAGAAAAGTGTGGTCTTCCGAATCGGATGAAAGAAGATCTGTACAATCCTTCAAAATCCTGCTGCATGGATCTTGGTCATGTGTGAGGGCCGCTACGCATCGAGAAACATCAATTTTTTCCATTTGTCTTATATCAATTTGACTGGTTTTGTTGTAGCCACCAGCCACTGCAAGCATTAAACCACGGGTTGCTGGCACTGTAGGATCGAGGAAAATCTCTGCATTGCTGCCTATACTGACTTCCTCAATCAGGTTCAATGTATTGAGTGCATCCAAGGTATCTGCGTCATCAATTTTGATGCGAATTCGCCCTCTATCCGATTGGATCGAAGCCGAACGAAACAATTCACTCAAATCAATACTCTTGATCTTATTGGACCGGTCGTAAACTCCCTTTTGATGTTCTCTTTTTAAGAGCCAAGCTAAGTGAAGAAGATAATACTCAGCATTTGTTTTCGGCCGGTGGGAGCGGTGCAACAGGAAGTCTGCAGGTCTGGCAAGCAACGGCGAATCATTCTCGGCGAGTGTCCTCAAACGTAGATCATCCTCGTCATCAAACTCTTTTACCATTCGCGCCATGGCGAGTTTTTCCTTACGACTCATTGGTTGGATGTAGGCCGTATTTTTGAGTAATTTTAGGCGATTGCCTTTTTCGTTCATGATTTCTTGGAGTTCCTTTTGTCGGATGACACATTCATCAAAAACGTCTGTTGGTGAATACCTTGAACGACTTGAAAACAGAAACATAGAAGATTTGTTGGCGAGAATGGTCTCCGATATTGATTCCAATCGACGCTCAGACACTTCATCCAATCCATCGATGAGAATCAAACGTCGATATTTGGAGATCTCTAGTCCCTTTTTTTTGGGGAATTCTCGGGCTTGGTAATAGTGAACTTTATCCCCGTATGCATCAAGAAATTCAGAGAGGTTGTCGGAGAAGTTGGGTCGTATTTGCTCGTCGTCATCTTGCGAAGAATTGTTCAAATGAATGAACAAATTTCGAAGAATGGTGGATTTACCTTGACCTGCTCTGCCAGAAAGAAAGAAGATGCGGTCAGTATCATTGAGGCTGTCTGCCCGAAGTATAGGCACGGCAATTGAGGCTTCAAACCACTCCAGAAAGGAGAAAGATTCGGGTTGATTTTGAACATTGACATGCACTTTTCTGTGAAGCGCATGTGCTCCATCAACAGGATAATTTTCAATTTCGCTGTTGGAGAACAACTGACTTGACTCATCAATCAAATTTTTTACATCATCGACCGAAAAACCTGACATAAAATTCCCTCAAAATTTCAATTCAAATCTTTTTGGCGCTTGAGCAACGCCTCCAGGGCCATCACATCGGCATTGTCCACATCGGATGACGACGTAATGTTCTCAAAGAACGATTCAACACTAAAGTTTCCTACGAATGACCTCCTACGCCGAGGTTCTAAGACATCACTGCCCTTTATTTTCTCCAAAACAGCATTGGCGAATTCTTGTTGGGCAAAAGCCTCGAACTCTGGCCTTGCATCCCACTTTCCCTTTCCTTCTGGCTTCGGCGTATCTAAGGCCCAGACCCCAACAAGTGCCCATTTGTGCGGGGCAGGTTTGTATGATTTTGGCATTATCACTGAATTTTTACTGAACAACGATTGGTACCTTGAGATCATTGAAGAATCGGATTTGTTTCCACGTCCAATTCTTTTCGCCATGATATTCTCGAACTCAACGGTTTTGTTAGCAGAATGGTATCCTGGCCAGCCGTAGTAAATTTCAGAATATAAATCGTGAGACGCTTGATCTCGAATGATTGCGTCTTGATTGGCTTCTTTGTATTTTATGAGCAATTGAGGTCCGGGCAATGGGGTGGCAACTCGCCAGAGAAAAAGAATCACTGGAATTATAATTGATGCACACCAACGAAGAACATTCAAAAAAGAAAAACCCCATTTGTATAATCCTCCCAAAGTCCATCCAGTTAAAATCAAGACCAAGAATAGAGTCCAAAAGGGATGATCCCTAGCAATATTCTTAATTTGCAGCAAGTGAGTGGTCCTCCAGATGGCACCAAATCTCGTCATGTGCGTCCCATGTTGATAATAATGTTCGAGCAACTTGATGGCCACCTGATGCTTGAATGACTTATCAAAGTCATCGGTCATGTTCTGTTCAACGAACTTTTCTAAGGTGAACGGACGGAATAAATCGTCTGGCGTGACATCGATGTTATCCATTCCCATACCACTCCCGTTCAATGCGAGTTAGTTCACGCTCACGTTCCACGATCGCCGTCATTACGCTTCCGATGTTGCCTCGTTGACGATAAAGGGCTGTGGCCAATATGCCGATGAGGGCGAGAAGGGCGATAAGGATGCCGACTTTTCCGGCAAAGATGGTTACTTCGGCGATCCATTCCTTTCGCAGCCCCGTCACACCGGTTCCGTCCAAGGGGTCAAACATGAACAGCAGGAACGCATAGATCACGACCGAGAGCGCCTGCGATTGCAAAAACGTCCTGAAGAGAACCTCCGGATCGGTGGTTCCGTCTCGACCGGTGATCACGAAAAAACGATGAAAGACACAACCGAACAGGAACATGCCGCCAAATCCGTAAAACAAGGAACTGAGGCGAACCCTCGGTTCAAGCGCACCGCTCAAGGAGACCACATCGCAGTCCTGGGGGTGGTCAAGACCTGCAACGAATTCATCCAAAGCCGCCGTCGTGTTGCTGGTGATGCCGTCGGGGGCATGGACGTAGACAACATGGTACTTTGCAGAGGCGAAGGTCTCGTTCTCCTTAGTGGAAATAGCCAAGGCAAAACCAACGTCCCTGGAGGACCCCGAAGGGTTGTTGGCGATGACACTGGTGTGGAATTCAAGACCTTTTGTGGCGTAATGGGCTGTTTGATACGGATGATCACGAGACGAGGCGGTCAGGCTGAAAATCGATAAATTCCGGTCGCTAATCAAACGAACATGATACGCTTCATCCACCAGGGGGGGCGCATAATAGTGAAACGCATCAACTTCATCAGCGAGACTGTTGAGGGATAGACATTCAAAGGCCTCGAGGCCGATTGTGGAGTCCAGAAGCCCCGTGCGGCCGAAGTCAAGAGAGATTTCGTCGCCATCGCCAAAACTCTCCCTCCCCTCCGATGACTGGTAGGTGTAGTTTGGCATCCAACCGATCTCAGGATCTTCGTCAATCTCCATCGATTTCTCAGAGGATGACTCGTACCGTTCGACTTCGTATTCGTACGTCCATGCCGCAACCGAAGAAAACGACATCATGAGGATGACGGAGAAGACGGCGAGGAACATCGCGATGGAAAGGGCTGCATACTGCCGGTTGGTGTTGCCCAGTGACCCACGGTTCTCACCGCTAGGGAAAAGATAACCAAAAGCAACCACGGTCAGCATCAGCGTTACCAGGCCGGTGAGGATGGGGTATGCCATTGCAAAGTAAGCGGACCCACTGTAAAACAAAACAGGAATCTCAACGATGTAGTTCAGGTTTTCAATGAGAAGACCTGCATCGTTCTCACCCCATAGAGCAAACGGAAGGAGGTTGAAGAAAAAGACCACAACAACGCTGAAGCTTGCAATTATTAGACCCACGCCCAGACCGAGTACCCCAATCACAAGGGGCGGTGTCAGTAAACAGAGCAGCATAACGCCAACCGGGTTGTCCTCATTGCTGCTCATCAAACCAAGATAGACCTCGTTCTCTGCAACATAGCTCAGAACGAGGTACAGCAGCCCCCATCCGAGGAACAAAACGGCCCCCGCCCCGGCACCGAAGATCAAGTTGAGAACAACACCGTCCCAAAGCCAGTTTCCGAGGTCTCCAAAAAACCCCATCCAATGACCTCCGTTTAGTTCATGTTCCCGCTATCAAGCAGATTGCCAAGAAGCGTTCGGAACAATTGAGCGTCATCTGCTGGTGTCCCTGAAGATACAAACTGGTTTGAGGCATCAAGGGCGGTAAGGTAGACCTCTGAAGTTGATGCAACTTCTGCTCCCTCACTGGGGGAAGCAGGCCGGGCGAAATCCTTCATCCACTTTCGGGTGTTTTCAAGACTCCGGATGCCTGCTGCCAAAGGCTTGATTGAGTTGATGCTTGCCGATAATTGCTCAACACTCAACAATTCATCGTTGTGGAACGATTTACGATTCGCTTCGTTGACCGCCGCCGCCAATTCTGCACCGGTGACGCCAGAGTTCAGTTCGGCCAAAGAGGACAATTCTTTCCACACATTCTCCTCAATCCGTTCTGCTGGAATTTTGTTGAGGTGGATTTCAAGAATCCGCTGGCGTGTTTCATGATCGGGGAGATCAACCCACCAAATGTCGTCCCAGCGACCTTTTCTCAACATTTCGGGCATGGCTTGGGCGATTTCAGAGAGATCATTGGCGGTGGCAATGACATAAACATCAGCTTTTCGATCGTTTAGCCAGGTAAGGAAACTGCCAATGACTCGACGTGTTGTTCCAGAGTCACCTCCCGTCGTTCCAAGTCCGGAAAGGGCCTTGTCAATTTCATCAACCATCAAAACACAAGGCGCCATGGATTCAGCGACGGCGAGCACTTTCTTCATGTTCTGTTCGCTTGAGCCAACATAAGAATCAAGCACGTTGGCCATGTTGAATTCAAGCATTGGCATTTTCCACTCACCAGCGACCGATTGTGCAATGAGGGATTTCCCAGTACCGGGTAGGCCAACCAAAAGGCAACCCTTTGGCGATGTTATCCCAGCATCCCGTGCAGTTTCCTCAAACTCACCGCAACGGAGGATTAAATCCTCAACGAGGTTCGACAGACCGCCTATGTCCGAAAAACTTGTTTCGGGTTCATGGAATTCCATGATTCCGGTTTGTTTGATGATGTTTCTTTTGAGGGCCTGGAGGTAGTGAAGCGAATCCTCGTTCACCTTTTTGTCGTGAACAATGAAGGTCTGCTCAAGGGAACGCCCTGCCTCAGTTGATGTGAGTCCACGAAGTGCTCGAACCCAAATTTTCAATGTGTCTTCATCGAATGAAGGAATTCCCATGTCTTCCGCAATACCGCGCAGCTCCGAGGCGAGGGTCCCGTCTCTGGGTAGGGGCAAATCATAATTCTGAATCACACGAGAAAGCGATTCTGGTGTTTCCCTCGAAACGGTGTGCAAAATCACAAGCTTTGGCGCATTGGGGAAATTTTCATGGTACAGACCATTTTTGGCATGTTCCTTTAGCCGACGAATCAACTCGTTTTGATGACAAGCATGATCTCCGCCGATGATGAGTAGGACGCCGCCATCAGGACTGTTCAAGAATGAATTCAGGGCACGAATGTGAACAGAATGATGATCATCGCCGGGTTGAGGGGCGGTAGTGAGCCTTACAAATCCTTGGTCATCCTCTTCATCGATGCCCGCCAACAATGAAGATTCAACGCCTGCTTCGCTGACCACGTGAAGAACTCGAAAAGTCTCGCTGATTCGCGTGGGTATTGTATCACAGATACCGAACACGCGGTTTTCTTCATGGGTGCGAACATGAACCAAACTTTGACCCGTTAAAATGGGCAGGAGCACATTGTCCATGATTTCGACGAATTCATCATTTAATCCCTTTGATGCTTGTTTGTACGTGTTAAAACTCATGGTGGTCACCTTTTCTTCAAACTCTTCATGCTTCCGTTGAATGATTCAATTGAATCAATGAGAGATTCAGGAGGGTATCCGACCACTTTAACGCGTCCGAATTCATCAATGTGAACTTCCATTTGACGATGCTCCTTTAACTCCAAATCTTGGTATTTGGGACTGTTGATGAGGATTTCTTGATTGGTCGAGCCACGCCATAGCAACTGCTCGCTCCGAAGCTCGTGAACGTACCTGCCGTGAATGACAATGTCCGCCATCTCAACGCAACGCTGCTGAATCCCAGACAGTTCATTGAGTTCGTATCCAGTGTAGAGAAGCACATCGAGGCCTGCCTTGTGAGCAACCTCTACGAAGCCCAATACGGCCGGTGCCTGATCGAGAGGTTCCCCGCCAAGGAGGGTAATTCCTACATCGCCGTTGTCATGAACACGGTTAATGAGTTCAGCATGTTCAACATCTCTGCCCCCATCAAACGTCCACAATTCGTCGTTCCAGCAGTTTTCGCATTTGATGCTGCAACCTTGCAGCCATACGACCGTGCGTTCACCCGGCCCGTAAATTCGAGATGAATCCACGACCTCCGCCACGCGCATGTTGCCTTGTCGTGTGAAATGATGATAAACATACCGAGGTGATTCGTTTTCTCATAACTTTCGCTGACGAATGAAAAAAGCGCAAAACCGAACTCCACACCAAAGCAAGAGGCGAGTTCGTTGAGAATCTAATTCCTTTGACCCAGCGGCGTCGTTTTTGGGAAAAAAACCGCAAACTACGGGGCAAAAAAGGATGTGGAAGCAGGGTCCAAACAAACTCATCCGAGCCTGCCGAGGGAAGCCCGTGGCAAGGCGTCCACGCCTCCGAAAATCAGCATGGAAAGTGGACGCTGGGGAGTCGCACAGGGCTGCAACTGTGGCCCCATTCTGCATGCAACCGCCACGCTGATCGAGGCACAGCGACCAGATTTGGCAATGAACCTGGTTAAGCAGGAACTCAATTCTCAAACTTGACCCATTCAGCTCCGGTTGGAACGGTAGCGTTCCGGGAAACATTCAACAGATTGGCGTCAAAAAATACCCTTGAGTCAACCATTCAAAGGGTAGGGAAGTACACGGCCTACTGCGAACCCAGGGAAATAGGCTAATTGAGTACAAGGGTGTTTAGCATAACCCCTCGAGTTTATGCTACTTACATCTACAGTGAACTCGTGGATGGAAGTAAATTAGAAAATCTTACTGACGAAGGTTTTTGTTGAACATAACATACCAGGAATTATGACAGAGGAGAGTGAGAAGGATTCGTCATTACATGCCGACAACAGTCAAGTTGTCGTCTTTGAGGTTTCGAGGTTAGTTGAACAACGTCTCTCTATAATCAAAGATTTACTTCACGATAATAAGCCGTATAAGGCAAATCCAGAATATTTGCGGAAGATTTTGTCTTCAATCGGCGACATCAACGAAGCAGTTGGTGAGGCCATCGATGTCCGTTCAGATTTAATGAAGTCCATCAAAACAGATGAAGATTTAGACCGTGTAGAAGAAACTCTCAGATCTCTATCAAGAAATTTGAATGATGCGTTAATGGAGACAGCGCACGGAACCTGGGAGATTACGAAATGGTTCACCTACGAGAAAGAAAGTGATGTTAATTGGAAAACCATAATTGACATAGAAGATGAAGAGCGATATAGGCCCATAGAATCAATTCAAGATGCGTTATCCCTCAAGCCTTTTGGCGTCGCTCTTGCCCAAGACATCTTAAACGATATGAACTCAACTGACACTGAGAAAAGTGAACTTCCCAGCCAACACCTCTTTCTTGAGGTCCAATTGTTAAATTCTATTTCTCACCTCCATGGCATTCTTCGCTCAATTTTGTTCTACAATATAACAAAACATGACATGGATCCTGAAAAGTTCCTCCAGCCTACAAAAGGAATTGAAGATGTACATGAGTTCGGTGAATTGCTTCTTGAGAGAACTCATCTTCTAAGCTCTCGTCCTTTTGATGTACCAGAAGGCAATAGTGATGGATTAAATGATTTGTTATCTGAACTGATTTTCACCCAAAGAACAGTACTGGAGATGTTTGAAAAATTAAAAATCGGTTCAGGCCCATACGAACCCGACCTTTCTAACCCAGAACATCATATGGTTACAAACAAAAAAGAGCCGAGTATTCCGTATGCAAACCTTCCAATGTGGCCAATCAAATGGACACGATGGGAATCACTGATTGAACTGGATATCAAGAATTGGCTTGGCAGCAGTTACCACGCCGAACGGGTTGATTGTGGTGAAGAAGGCCATCGGATTGTTTACAGAGATTTTATCGATTTTGTGCAAAGCCAAGGATTTGTTCACAAGAAAGTCACTGCGTATGATGGTGAGAAACGAATACAGCCACAACTTACGACATTTGAATGGGGGGGAGAAAAGAAGAAATATCGTGCATATGCATCAATTTATTTCCATAATCAACGTTGTCCAATATCGAATCGAGAGATGCGAATCTCGGTTGATTCATCTGCTAAATCGAATTCAATCACCGTCAATGTCGGACTTGATTTTTGTAAACCAGACGATAATGATTCGGAAATTTCCAATGAAGAAATCCCTATGGTCACTCGAGAGTTGACTGAAAAATACTGTGCTGAATTGTTGGACAAGTTTGAGGCATACCAAAAAGAAAACGGGTTGCTAAAAAATGCAAAATTCAATGCACATAGTACGGAATTGAAATTGAAGGGGAGAACATTTGACGATTTGTTACTCTCTCCGTCAAAGAAGCAACTGCTTGACGACAACATTTTCGCTCTCCTTCGTCATGCAGACACAATCACTGCACGGGGTGTGGAAACAAACAGAGGCATCATGCTTGCAGGGCCACCAGGTGTTGGAAAATCACTAACACTCGATGCCATCATTCACGAAGGAAATTGTACTGTTCTCTTTGCAGACTTCGACATGTTACACAAAGACATGGATATGGTCTTCAGATTGGCAAGAAAATACGCACCAACCATTCTAATTTTGGAAGACATTGACGCGCTAGGAATTACTGGTCAACGAGGCGTCACCAGTGGAGGGGCTGGACTTTCTACGCTGTTGAACAACATGGACGGAATCAACAGCAACAACGGTGTCATTACGGTTGCAACAAGCAATCACCCTGAATCGCTTGATTGGGCTTTGATTGCTCGCCCAGGAAGATTTGATGTTCGAATCGATTATGAATATCCTGATCACGACCTATTATTGGGCATATTGGAGTTGAAACTCAAGCCGTACCCAAAGAAAGAGGAATTGGAACTTGATAAAATTGTGAAGAAAATGCCACACGGATTCACGGGATCTCATATCCAAGACATTGTCAATCAGGCGAATTATATTTCGATCAACCAAGCGAACGGTTCAGAAAAGGAGGGGTTAATCACTCAACAACATCTCGAACAAGCATTCGAAAGATCTCTCTATAACTTCAACAAATTTTTGAAAGAGCGCCCGCACATTAGATTGGAAAAATCCGAAAGGTCCGATTTCTACTGATTCTGATGATGTGCTCTTTGGATGATTCTTAAGTTTAATCGGTTACGATAATGTTGAATTTTGCGATTGTATGCGCAAAACAAGATGTGCAAATACAGTCCCATTCATCAAATCTCGAACCGTCTTTTTCTCCATAGGACTGGTTTACGCCACGAATGGAATTCTCTCCACACATATGACACCGAAGCCGAGAAATGTAGTGGTTTTCCATTGCAGGTAATTTTGAAGAGGGAAATTCGTCGACAAATAGGTCGAATTCTCTTCCAACATAAAGATATGAAAAATCTACACCGAGTGATTCAGCCCTGTCTTTAGCGTATTCATACACCAATACAAGATTGGTGCTTGCTAAGTTCAATACATCAGCATCACTGAGGAATTCTGGGGCATAACGTATTGCAATTTCAGAATGCTCTCTACAAAAATATTCTATGTCATCTTCACGCAATATCGATTTTGCAAAGTGAATCGTAGCTTTTGGAGCGCTACGTAGTAATTCAGGAAAAAGGTGATCCGGAATCAAATCTAATTCTTTTTGCAATGCATAAACTGGTTCTCGAAGAACCAATTGTTCAAGCACCTCTGGTGAAACCTCATTCTTCATTCGACTGAGAAGGATTTTGGGGGCATGCTCAAGGCAACATTCGAAAAAACTGTGATCAATTGAGAAGTCATCTGATTGAATAATTGGTTTCAATAAGCGATCAATAGGGAAACCCAATTCTTGTAATTGCCCAATGTTTTCTAGGGCAAGAACAAAGTCTTCACCCATTTCATCTGAAAGACGAGTTAAAATTCTGCTCGAGAGCCCGAATTCTGAAAGTTGTGTGATCGTATACATGCTATTCACTCAATCCTCAATCTTGTTTGGGTAAAGGTTACAGCGGCCATCGATTTCTGCCAGTGTACGCTCCTGTTCTGCCACCTTCGTACCGGCTTTTTCTTCCCTTTAGCCTTTTAGGGGAACAATCCTTCAAGTGAATATTCACATTTTCTTGGGTTAAGTCATACTCTGCACAAATGGCTCTTACCCTTTTTTCTTTTTCAACGCCTACATCGTTATCGCAGAATTCAGCATCAACCCTCAGATGTTGGCTGCATACCATATCGATCATCGAAGCACCTCCTTCGAGCGCTGGGTATCGATTTCAGCAAGCACCTCAGCCGCCATCTCGCCCCAATCCTCGTGGGCGAGGGCTTTGACAATAATGTCAAACGCTCGGTCATCGCCAAGTTTGCCGAGAGCGACCAACTGATCGTAGCCCCCTTCAACGGCAGCCAAGATGTCATCGCCGTAGAACCGTTCAAAATCAGCGTTGAAGATTGACGTGTACATCGCATCTGCAGCGTGTGTGGCTTCGAAACGGACAAGACCGATCAAGGCAGATTTCAGCGTATCAACACTTGCGTGAGGACCTTCGACGCCCAGCAGCAAGTACGGGACGGCATCCTTGCTGGTCACTGACAGGAGGTCGCACGCGTGCATACGGACCTCATACACCAAATCTCGCTCACCCTCCAAGTCGCACTGCATCAACTCGCCCATCGACTTGACAAAGGGTGTTAACTTGCTGGAGTCATATAGAGCTTCATTGTTCCACTGGTAGAAAATTTCATCCAACTCAGATCCATCTGAAATCTCGACGTATTCATACAATGTCAGAAGGGCATCTTGAATCAGGCGTGCATCCTTGCTGCCCAGCGCATCAAGCAATGCCTGTGTGTCCACAGTTTGCTCTTCACTCAAACGAATCCACCCCCTCGTCTTGCTTGCTTTTGTTCTCAGTGCTTTGCATCGTTTTGTTTTCTTGCTTTTTGTCTTTCATGTTTTCACCTTCTAACCGGGGACTGCCCAATCCCTCCACGTTGATTCCGCGGCAGCCACCCAATCCGTCCATCCGTTCAAACGATAAGGACGAAGTGTGGCCCCGTGAGTGGCATCATAGAACTGATTGGAGTCGTTCACTCGGAAATCAACGGGAGCATGGGCGAGATGGATTCGACCGGATTCGGACAGAGATGTGCCAATTTGGTTGCCGTAACACAGCGGGAGGGCCATGAAACCGATGGAACCTGATTGTCGTTTGATACGGCGAATGACTTCGCTGCACGAGAGGTAGTTCTCATCCTCATTTCCGTTTGAGATACCGGGGATGGCAATGTATTCCTCGCCACCATAATCCTGGTCGTCTTCGACCAATTCAAAATTATGGACCAGACAACCATGGCCGAGGTGAATCCATCCGAACGGGTTCAGGGTGGATGCTTCGCCGTTAAAGGCACCCTCAATGGTGGTCGACCATCGGAGGGCCAACGTTTCAATCGGAGCCGGTTTTCGAATTGAATTGACCATGGCCACCCATTTGTGCACGTGGACGATGGTGTCGATGGCTGTGAGCAGACCGTGATGCTGCGCAGACACAGCGACCTCATCCAAGGATGACCAGACCGGTTCGCCATCCTTCCCAGCAGGAACGCCGGTGATGAGGATGACAGGGTCAAAGGTCGCTTCACTCAAGGCCAAGAGGCTGTCGACCGTGAAGTCGGACGGTTGAAAGGTTGTCATTGCCAAGCCTCCACAATCGTTGATTGTGTGTCCTCAACCATGGCCTCAATCAAAGGCCCTTGACTAAACTGTGTAATAAGGACGGCAATTTCATTGTAGGTTGGGCGGCCGAGGCTTGCAAGACGAATCTTGTGGACCAGGTCCTCTGAGTCATTAAGGACCTCGGCAACGGCAGTCAAGAAGGCCATGCCCGTTGCACGGTCGCATTCATGAGAGCGGAGCGTTTTGAGGATGACGCGAGCAAGCACGAGGTTTCCATGCTGTTGAATATCAGGACCCTCGGCAAAGACAACGCTCTGCACAGACAATGCAGCAGCCGTGTCCATCACTTTGAAGATTACACGGAACTCCCCGTGCCGGGGAACGGAATAGCGAGCTGTACTTCGCTTTTTGATAGCAGATCGAAGCTCGTTCATCTCCATGAACATGGCCCACCAAACTTCGAGCGAGTCGATATCGAGTTCCATTTCAGGGCGGTCGAAGACGCCCTCGTCATCAAGCATCGAAGCAATGAACTTGCCACCATAATCACAAGCCACATCTACAATTTTTTCTGAAATTTTGAACACCGTTCCACACCTGCCCCTTCTCGAGTTATTTGGGGCACGGCCCCCCCCCTATATTAAACCCGGGTTCCTCACACAGGTAGGAATCTTGAAGTCGAACACCATGAAGTCTTAAACGCGAATAATGTTTATGAATTGTCGAGTAGTGGCCGTATTATTAGAGGGATACCTGTGATTGAACAAACTGAGTTGAGCCACAGACTCTTAGAGGCCTTGAAGGTATATGAACAAACCGAAGCACAAGAACACTTGAAACGGTTCCCACTTGGTTCTTATCCCCGTAGTTTAGTCATCGGGAATGCGTTAAGCAGCCACCTCGTTGATTACTTACACGGCACGCTCCCGGATCACCAAGATGATGGGAAATTGAAGAGACGATTAGGCGAGTTGCTCTCGTCATTGCTTGATAGGGCCGAAAATCGGATTGCGTTGGTCGATGTCATCAAGGCCACACTTCAGCAAACTGATGCTGATACAGATTTGAAATCGTTCACCAATCATCTCCTCTGGCACGAAGTTTGTTCCTTGCGTCGTATTCTTTCGCGCATCCTCATCGCAACAAACCCGATCTTGGTGTATGAATCGCGTGCGGGAGGCCAAGACATGGCGTCTCTCCCTTCAACCATTTTATCACGCCTAGAGACCGTTCGCTCGCAACTCAATGGACTTGTCCTCGCGAGGGCAGAAAGAACCTTCACCAAGATACAGGGCCCTTTCACAGATAGCAACAAAGAACCAATCAAGGTTGAATGGAATGAATTGGCCGTTTTGTACGAAGCAACGCTCATTCTACGTTCAAGAGGGAACGTTGCCTTAGCCGCCTCATATGCAAATGGGGTCATAACCTCAACAAGAGGAATTGACATGATTGCACACGGGGCGTCATCCACAAGCATCGAACCAGACTTAACACAACGGTTTGATGAGCGATTATATCTTCCTTCATCTGAGTCGCGGATTGATGGCATGATAGCCTTCAACCCTCAACTTTTTACTGAAAAAAGTGGTGCAAATGGCTATGTTGAGGCCGCAAAGACAATTTTCGAAATTTCCATAGGAATTACGCACAACTCAAACGGTGCTTCAATGGATGGGTTGAGGGATTGGACGATCACGAACACGCGAAGCCTCATCCAAAACTGGTTATCGGTGGGCGATAAGTTCATGAAGAACACCGAAAATTTCGCACCCACAAGTTTTCTCCACGTTGAAAGCACCTTACGTGTTTTGGCGTTGAACATTTTCCTCCCCCGTAACCTCAATGATCGGAAGCTACCCGGACAAGACTCGCAATCCGTCGCAGAGATCTTGATCGACTTGTTGGTTGGAATCTACACAAAATTTGAGGAAGTGTTGTCAAAGCCGGAATTGAAAAACACCTGGATGAATCGGACCCTGCTTGCCAAAATAAAACAAGATGCTGGGATGTTGTTCTCAAACATCACCCCCGTTTACATCGTTCGGGGGCCCTCAAGCGGAATTGATTCAAACGTACGTCAAAAGGTGATGGAGATTATCGAACAAGGTTGGGACGACCCTTGGGATTGCCCCGTGAGGCTAACAAACGAACTTCAACAGGCTTCGTTTGCCGATATCATCAATCGATCAAAGTCTCCAAGTCGTCCTCTGCTTCGCGAACTTACGAAGTGGATTGGAGACCCAAATTCACTCAACCCGTTGAATTCATCTCAATTTACGCAGTTTTTATGGAGGCAGGAAAGAAATTCATCGACGACACCCGATGACTTTGCTTCCATTCATCTCAAACACTTCCCACAAGGAGCCGTCAACAAGGCCCAAATCTCACTCATCATGGCGTACATGCAAGCCCTCACAGCACACAGGAGCAATGGCACCGATCAGTGCTTGTTTGGTACAATCCATGAGAACCTTCGATATTCAGAAAAAGGATGGGTGCTTTCAGACAGAAACCCCAAACCTCAATTCACCCTTGGCTATGTCTCTGAGCCCGGTGAAAAAAAGATCAAAAAACATCTTGCTGCTTCCGGCAAAACCCCAAATTTCCGAGCTTATCTAAAACGTGTTAATCGAATGGATTCGCTGATGTACCTTGCGACATCCCTCAATTTAGTTGAAGAATTGATCTCGGTCTCCAGCAACAAGAGGTCTTCAAATATCGTGTTTAATGATGCTGCGCGAAACTGCAAACCCTTGCCTTTCAAGCAAATTGACGGTCAACCAATTCACGTTCATGATATAATTCATGCAGGTCAAGAAATCAGTCAAAGCCCG
>Ga0255743_10000970_pt1 | contig 24842 bp, 42 predicted proteins | sample 101ome_19_FD_179950 | JGI IMG/M metagenome (GOLD analysis project Ga0255743, IMG submission 179950) | Coastal salt marsh microbial communities from the Groves Creek Marsh, Skidaway Island, Georgia - 101405AT metaG (version 2) | ecosystem: Environmental > Aquatic > Marine > Intertidal zone >... | reverse complement strand
TAAATAAGTAATTAACAAAAAATTAAATAGATAGTTATGGCAACTAGCATTACTACTACTTACGCAGGTGAATTTGCAGGGAAATATATCTCTGCATCCTTGTTAAGTGCAGATACTATTGAGGGCAATGGTATCACTGTAAAACCTAATGTCAAATTCAAAGAGACATTAAAAGTATTATCAACTAACGCATTGGTTAAAGATGCCTCATGTGATTACTCAGATCAGTCTACGGTAACACTTACTGAGCGTGTCCTTCAGCCAGAGGAATTTGAGGTAAACCTCACTTTGTGCCGAAAAGACTTTAGATCGGACTGGGAAGCGATTTCAATGGGCTACTCTGCTTACGATCAACTGCCTCCATCTTTTGCTGATTTCCTTATCGGACATGTATCAGCTAAAGTTGCTCAGAAAATGGAGCAAAACATCTGGGCAGGTGTAAACGCAAATGCAGGAGAGTTTGATGGTTTGACTACATTGATGACAGCCGATAGCTCAGTAGTTGATGCAACTACAACTGAGACTGCTTTCTCATCATCTAACATTCAAGCTGAATTAGCTAAAGTTGTAGATGCAATTCCTAACGCAGTTTACGGTTCTGAGGATCTAGCGATCTATGTACCTAAGAATGTAGCTAAATTGTACATCCGTTCATTGGATGGCTTTGGCGCATCTGGTCTAGGTGGCAACGGTTATGAGGGTAAAGGTTCAATGTGGTACGGAAACGGAGCGCAGTTGAGCTTTGATGGTATTCCATTGTTCGTAGCATCTGGTATGCCTAGCGATCACATGGTAGCATGTCGTAAAGAAAACATCTTTTTCGGCACTGGTTTGCTAAGCGACCACAATGAAGTTCGTGTGATTGACACTGCGGAAACGCTTGGAGATCAGAATGTTAGAGTTGTAATGCGCTTTACCGCAGGGGTACAATATGGTATTGCTGAGGAAATGGTGCTATACACTTTGGCATCCTAATTAGGCTTAATTATTAACTATTAAGGGGCGAGTGAGCGATTGCTTGTTCGCCCTTTTTTATAAAACCACATTTCAATGGCATGTAATTTATCAGCAGGGCGCAAAGTTCCATGTAAAGATGTAGTAGGCGGTATTAAAGCGGTCTATTTTATCAACTACGGAACTGCTACCCTAAGCTACGATGCAACAGATACGGATGTAATTGATGATCTCGGATCAGTAACTGCATACAAGTACGAGCTAAAAGGTGCATCTAGCTTTGAACAGTCAATTACCTCATCAAGAGAAAACGGTACAACTTTCTTTGAGCAAACTCTTAACCTCACTTTGACTAAGTTGAGCAAAGAGGATCACAAAGAGATCAAACTACTTTCTTACGGCAGACCTCATGTAGTGATCCATGACTACAACGGCAATGCTTTCTTGATGGGTGCAGAACATGGTGCAGAGGTAACTGGTGGTACTATCGTAACTGGTGGTGCTATGGGCGATATGTCTGGCTACACTTTAACACTTTCAGCGCAAGAGCAGATCCCTGCTAATTTCCTTGAGGGTGCAACTGAGGCAGATCCATTTGCAGGACTGACCACAGATCCATCTGTAACAGAGGGAACGAACTCATAGGCTACTCTCTTAGTCTTTTTTATGTGTTTGGTGTGGGGGGTGCGTTTTGCGCCCCCCTTTTTTATGGGTAACACTTTACCTCTAATTTAGTTATATAAGTATGCACATAGTAACTACAAGTGAACCACATACCGTAAAGCTAGTACCCAGAGCTTTCCCTACTGGGGATATAGTGATGAGCGTAAGAGATGAGGACACCAGAAAAGAGTGGGATCACTCAGCCAGTTCTGATGACTATACGGTTACAGATAACTTTCTAGAGCTTGATTTTAGCCCCTCTGAGGGCATTACTATCACTGAGGGGAGGTTCTATACCTTTCGTATAAAAGAGGGCAGTACAGAGCTTTATAGAGGTAAGATATTCTGCACTGATCAGACCGATTTTGAAAAATACACCACCATAAATAATACATACAGTGAAACTGAAAGTAGTAGCACTAACCAATACAAATTCCGATGAGTAAAATACGCATTGTAAACCTCAGCTCCTACACTACGCCTCAAGTAAAAGAGGATAACCGTAAACAGTGGGTAGAGTATGGGGATGATAACATGTACTATGAGTACCTTATCAACCGTTACAACGGATCTGCTACCAATAACGCCATTATAAACGGTGTTACAGAGCTGATCTATGGTAAGGGTGTAGGTGCTACCGATGCCTCACAAAAACCTAACGAGTACGCTCAGATGATCAGCATGTTTAGTAAGCACTGCTTACGCAGAATATGTTTTGATCTCAAGGCACTAGGTCAAGCCACTTTCCAAGTGATCTACAATGAGGATAAAACGCAGGTAGCTCAAGTTGAGCATTTCCCAGTAGAGACACTACGCTATGAGAAGTGTAACGAGGATGGAGAGGTAGAGGCTTACTGGTACAGTAAAGACTGGACTAAGATCCGTAAGAAAGGCTATGAGCCAGAGCGCATCCCTGCGTTTGGCTATGGAGAGCAAGGGGATAAAATTGAGATCTTTTGTATCAGACCGTACAGAGCAGGTTTCTACTACTACTCTCCAGTAGACTATCAAGGGGGGTTACAGTATGCAGAGCTTGAGGAGGAGGTAGCTAACTTTCACTTGAACAATGTACGCTCAGGGTTACACCCATCCATGCTGATTAACTTTAATAACGGTGTACCATCTGATGAGGAAAGAGAACTCATTGAGCGCAAAATTATTAACAAATTTAGTGGCTCAAGCAATGCAGGTAAATTCATCCTTGCTTTCAATGATAGTGCCGATACTCAAGCCTCTATTGAACCAGTGCAACTCTCAGATGCCTCAAACCAATACGAGTTTCTGGCAGAGGAAAGCAGAGAAAAACTGATGGTAGCACACCGTATTACCTCTCCTTTCTTATTGGGTATTAAAGATGGTTCTGGCTTAGGATCTAATGCAGATGAGATTAAGACTGCCTCACTCCTATTCCAGAACACAGTGATCCGAGCTACGCAGGAGCTGATCCTAGATGCTATGGATGATATTCTATCTTACAACGGCGTAGCCCTAAAGCTATACTTTAAGCCTCTACAACCGCTTGAGTTTATTGATTACGAGGGACTGGATCAAGAGACTAAAGAGGAACAAACTGGGCGTAAGTTTAGTGCAGATCAAGAACCCGATTTAGAGGATTTTCTTGAGCAGATAGGCGAGGATGAGCCACTAGAGAACGATTGGGAACTGGTAGACATTGACAGTGAAAGCACTGAGGATGAGCCAGAGGATTTTGATGTAGAAAAATACCTAAACGGTCTAGTGAACCTATCTGCTAATGAGGACTCAACCCAAGATAGTGAAAGATACAAGGTGCGCTATGCGTATGTTAAAGGCACTAGCAAAAGCCCAGAGGGGGAAACCAGAGCTTTTTGTAAAAAGATGCTGAGATCCAAAAAGGTCTACCGCAAAGAGGACATAGGATTTATGTCAGCTCAAGGGGTAAACAAAAAACATGGGCATAAAGGCAGAAACTACTCCATCTTTAAGTACAAGGGAGGGGTAAACTGCCACCACCGATGGGAACGCAGGATCTACAAAAAGAAGCTAACCAAAGATGGAGAGATCTATGGAGGCGATGCCTTGAAAGGAACTGATTTTGTGAATGTAAACCAAGCAGTAAGAGAGGGGTTTAAGCTACCCAAAAACCCTAACGAGGTAAGTGTAGCACCTATTGACATGCCTAGAAACGGACACCACCCTAACTACTAAACAATGGCAAAAGTATTATTCATTAAGCGTGAGCATTTGGTAGAGAACTCTGTGATCTCTGGTAATGTGGACAGTGATAAACTGCTCCCCTTTATTGAGATCGCTCAAGAGATCCACATCCAGAGCTATCTGGGAACTAAGCTATACGATAAGCTACGCAATGACATTACCAATGATAGTCTTACTGCGGATTACATTACGATCCTAGATGACTACATACAACCTATGCTCATCCACTTTGCTATGTGCGAGTACCTACCGCACTCAGCTTATACGATAGGCAATGGTGGTGCATATAAGCACCAGAGTGAAAACTCAGCACCTATGGAGCAGAGTGAGATTGAGTTTTTAAGTAACAAGCATAGAGATATAGCAGAGCATTATGGGCGCAGGTTTATTGACTACATGAGCTTTAACATAAACAAGTACCCAGAATACAACTCCAACAATAATGATGACATGCACCCACAAAAAGATGCCTACTATGGAGGGTGGAACATCTAGAAGCTACAAGATCAAGCGCATAAACCTCCAGAGATTAAAGAGATACCTAACAAAGCAGAAAAACCAATTAGATAAACAGACCGCTAATGGCAAGTTTGACAGATAACAAAGTAAAAGACACCTACAAGGGGCTGATCAAAACCTCAGACAGTGCAGAGATTACTGGAGAGGTACAGTTATCAGATGGGGATGGTAATACCATACCAGTGTATGTCAATACTGATGGCGTAAAATTTACTGGTAAGGTCAAGGATAAGGATGGCGATGTGGGTACAGATGGTCAAATCCTATTCTCTACTGGTAGCCAAGTAAACTGGAAAAGCTACAACTATACCCACAGTCAAAGCGTGGCTAGTACATCATGGTCAATTACCCACAATTTAGGCTATGAGCCTAGTGTAACTGTGGTAGTGAGTAACCAAAAGGTATTTGCTCAAGTGAACTATACCACCGCAAATAGCCTCACAATTAGTTTTAGTGATGCTCAAAGCGGTAAAGCATATTTATTGTAATTAAAAAAAAAACATAAAGCATGGCAATTAAGTTTCTTGCGGATTTGGACATTAGCGGATCAGAGATCCAAAGCGTAGCCCTAGAAAACCGCACAAGCGATCCATCAAGTGCCTCTACTGGTCAGATCTATTTTGACACTGGATCAAACGAGGTTAAGATCTACGATGGATCAAATTTCATTGTAGTAGGTAAAACCTACTCAGCAGGTAATGGTATCTCTCTTTCTGGTACTGCATTTAGTGTAGCAGGTGGAGATGGTCTTACTCAAGAGGCATCAGGTCTAAAGGTAGATAGCACTGTTATCCGTACAACTGGCGCACAGACTAAGGCAGGGAATATGACATTCTCTAACAATGTTACTATTACTGGTAACTTGACTGTGAATGGTACACAAACCATTTTGAACACTGCGGAACTAGCAGTAGAGGATACTAACATTGAGTTGAACTCTGGATCTAGTGAGGGTGCTGATAGTGGTATCTCTGTAAACAGAGGTCAAGGCGAGGATGTACCTCAATTATTGTGGGATGAAAGTGCCTCTAGATGGACATTTACAAACAACGGGAGTACATTTTACAATATACCCCTCTCCACAGAGTACAACAATTTCACATACACCCTACCAACTGCCAGTGCATCTACTCTGGGTGGTGTTAAGATTGGTTCTGGTATTACTATTACCAATGGTGTTATTAGTGCAGATAGCCAGACTGCTAATGACTTTACTGATGCGTTACTTACCAAACTTAATGGTATTGCTACTGGTGCTGATAACTACTCTAGTTGGACTGTATCTGATGGTACAAATAGTGAAACCGTAGGATCTGGTGCTACTGTACAATGGCGTGGTTCTGGTGCTACCTCAGTATCTTACGATGCTGAAAGCAACACTTTTACCATCTCTAGCACAGATACTAACACCAATACTCAGCTCTCAAAAGAGACTGTGCAGGATTATGTAGGAGAGATGCTTACTGGTAACACTGAGACTAACATCTCTGTTACCTATGATGATGCTAACAATAAGATCAACTTTGTAGCTACCGATACGAACACCCAGTTAAGCACTGAGGCAGTTCAAGATATTGTGGGTGCAATGTTCTCTAGCAACACTGAAACCAGAATTACTGCCACTTATCAAGATACAGATGGCACTATTGATCTTGTAGTAGATGATCAAAGCTACACACTACCTACTGCTAGTGGAGATATACTAGGGGGTATCAAAGTGGGTACAAACCTAAGTATCAATGAGGAGGGTATATTGAGTTCTACCGACACTAACACTCAGCTTAGTAATGAGCAAGTGCAGGATATTATTGGTGCGATGGTAACTGGCAATACTGAGACTAACATTAGTGTAACTTACAATGATAGTACTGGTAAGCTAAATTTCTCTGCCACTGATACAGATACTACATACAGTGCAGGAGATGGTCTTAGCCTTAGCGGTACTACCTTTACTAATGCTAACGCTTACTACGCAGTAGATTTTACTGCTGATGGTGGAGATTATGAGGTTACTACTGAGACTAGCTCTGTTCGTGTACCTGCTATTGTTCAGCTTTTAGATAGCACTGGGCGCATGGTATTACCAGATGTCGTACAAGATGCTACTAACGCAAAGTTTGTACTTAAATCAGTGCCTACTGGAGATTACTCTCTAGTTATCATGGGGCGTAGAGGTTAATATATAATTTGATTTATTTTTAGGTTATGGCGATTAAGTTACTAGGAGATCTAGATGTTACTGGATCAATGAATATAACGGCATCTGATGTGCCTAACCTTTCAGCAAGTAAGATTACGAGTGGTACTTTAGGTACTGCTCGTATTCCGAACTTGAGCGCATCTAAGATTACTAGCGGTACTCTGGGTACTGCTCGTATTCCAGATCTATCTGCTACCTATGCTTTAAGTGGGCATAACCACTCTGGCACATACGACAATTATAGCTCATGGCGCATGTCAGCTAACAATGTCGTAAACACCGTAAACTCTGGAGATACCGTTACTATAACGGCAGGAGATAATGTTACCATAGAGCATGATAGTGGCAACATTACAATAAGTTCTACGGACACTAACACTAATACCACCTATTCCGCAGGTAGTGGTCTAGATCTGTCTGGAACTACTTTTAAGGTAGAGACTGATCTAAGAGATGGTATTACTCATGTAGGTGTAAGCACATCAAACTACATCACTTTTGACAATACTAATAACCGCATAGATTTTTATGCAGGTGGTGTGTTTGTAGCAAGGCTTGAGAGTGATGGGGATTTACATGTTAAAGGCGATGTGATCGCAGTAAGCAATATATTCTAATGGCATTACAGAGTAGTGGACAAATAAGCATATCTGATATAAAGACAGAGTTAGGGAGTTCTAGTGGCTCTCTAACTACTCTGTCTACTACCGCAGGTAAATCTGCACCTCATGGCATGAAAGAATTTTATGGCTATACTCATAGCACATGGAGTAATGACTATGCCCTAGACTATGATGGAGTGAATGACTATGTAAGAGGATCTTTAAGCTCACACCCATCTCAAGAGTTTAGTATTAGCATGTGGGTAAGGAATGATGAAAGCTCAAAACGAAATTTGGCATTGTACTGTACGGTGCATACTGAAAACAATGCTACAAACGGTAGGTTTTTGTGGTTTTATAATGCCACTTATAACCGTTTGATAGTCCAGTTTTTAAAACAAATCAATGGAGTAAATAAAACATACCAAAGAGCGTACCCCCTTCATGATAGTACAAACAGTTCCACAAGTGGAGTGTCAAACTCAGGTACTGGATGGGTAAGCTCACAAAGAGGTAATACCGATAGCGATGGCTTTACGCATTTGATGGTCTGTATTGACCAAACTGAAAGCCTTAGTACCAATGGTATTAAAACATATTGGAATGGCACTGAGCTTACTTATAGTGTGGGTAATAACTCTCACTTTACTACTGCTGAGGTAACTCACAATTACCTAGAGATAGGTGGTAACTATGGCAATACTGCGCCTAATACTATCTGGGATGGTGTCATAGATGAGGTGTATCTCTACGATGCTAAACTTTCCTCAAGCAATGTAAGTACGATCTATGGCTATGGCAGAGATAGTGAAAATGTATTTACTACCAATTTTGAGACTGCATGGCGCATGGAGAATGATGTTACTGATGAAAGTGGTATAAGCAGTATGAGTAATAATGGTGCAACCTTTATATCTAGTCCATAATGTATTACTTACTTACCAAAACCCAGTACGCTCTAATAGCTGAGAGCTTGAGCCACAGTCCTGCATGGTCTTTAGACAATGGCAGGTGCATAGCTCATGTAGATAACGGAATAGAGATCCCAGAATACGAGCTTGTATTTGAGGATAAAGATGCAGTAGATGTCTGGAAATATATGCCCTCAGAGGTAGGGCATTGGGAACTCACAGATGAGGACAACTTTTTTAATTTATAAACACTAAACAAAATGGCAAAAGCTAAAAAACTAACCAAGAGAGAGCATGAGAACCTAATAAAAGCCCTACAAGATGTGCAAGGGTGGAAGCAAGAGGCAATGGCTAAGTATCAAGAGCTAAGCGATCTACAACGCAAAGAGTGGATGGCTATGGAAAAGCTAGATAAGCTCAGTGTCAAACTTGAAAAAAAATACGGTTCAGTAAACATTGATATAGAAAGCGGAAATATAACAGAGGATGAGCAACAAGTACCCAGTACAAACGCCAAGTAGAACCAGTCCAACTGGAGGGCGTAGAGGATGTTTATGTAGACATAAAGACATATACCTAATTGAGTGTTGTAATGGAGACATTATGGCGCAGGGTATTGGTTCAGCCTACATACAAACTCCAGATGAATAAGCAGGAATACCATGAAGCTATCAAAAAACCTTTCACTTGCGGAAGTGATGAGATCTGCCACTGCTCAGAGGCATGGAATTGTAAACGAACCAACCCCAGAGCATTTGCAGAACTTGATGCGTATAGCAGAGCATATATTTCAGCCCACAAGAGATTTTTTAGGCAGTCCATTGTTCGTGTCCTCTGGCTACCGATCAGAGCGATTAAATCAGCTTATAGGTGGATCTCACAAATATGTAGATGGTAAATACATAGCAACCTCTCAGCATTGTAAAGGTCAAGCATTAGACCTAGATCAAGGAGATGAGAACTGGATAGTATTCAATTACATCAAGCTAAACCTCAACTTTGATCAACTGATCTGGGAATTTGGAGATGAGCCATGTGTAGGGTATGCTACTGGACTGTGCAACCCATCATGGGTGCATGTGAGCTATGTTAGCCCAGAGAAAAATAGAAACCAGATCCTTGTAGCTTACAAATACAAGGGTAAAACCAGTTACCGAGTATGGAGCGATCAAGAGGTTTAAAACGAGTTAAGGAACTGCTCCTATACTCTGATAGTGAGCCTAATGAGGTATTGATTGGATTATGCCATCTGATCTGCCTACCGTTAGCATTAGCAACAGATTTTCAGAACCCTAGTTATATACTTATAGCAGGGGCTTTAGGAGCAGGAGGTTATCAGCTTTGGTCAGCTTTATGGAGTGGGTGTCTATCTCACAGATTAAGAGCTACCCAGATTGCCTCCATAGTAGCATTGGCTACATGTGAGAACCTTTGGGCTGAGGGGCTATTGATGGGTAGCAGAACTGGGTGGGTACTAATTCTAGTATTTGCCATCTGGAATGTGATCAGAGTAACAAAAGAGAAACTAGCAAGGAAGTTATAAATATGGATAATGGGGTAGTTCAAATTCTAGTTACCGTACTAACGGTTCTGGGTAGCGCAGGAATTTGGAAATATATGGAGGCAAGGCTCAAGGCAAAAGCCACAATGAATGAGCAAGATCTGGCACAAAACGATACCGTACAATTCCGAGATGACCTAAAACAGAGAGTTCTCCGATTGGAAACCTTGCTAGAGGAGAGCAACGCCCAAGTGATTACACTAACGGCAAAAGTAGGTAGACTGGAAACTGAGGTACTCTATTTGACCAAAGAAAACGAGAGGCTCAAAAATGTCAGATAGCTTTGCCGATTTTGTAGCGGAACTGGAAACCGCTAACCAACCAGTAGCATGTACAATAGATAACCCAGAGTGCGAGGCGTGTGGCTCGTAAGTATTGTGCAGTAGAGCCAAAAGAGTGCAACTGTAAAAACAACTGCAATGGGAAACCCACTAACAAGGATCTTAAGCGGAGGCGCAAAGGAAACGATAGAGGCAGTAGCTAATGTTGTAGATAAGTTCGTAGCCACTCCAGAGGAGAAAGCTGAGATGAAAGCTAACATTGAGGCTGAGATCAGCAAGAGGTGGAAAGCTGACATGCGGAGTGATAGTTGGTTAAGCAAGAATGTAAGACCACTAACACTGATCACAGTGGTAGGCTTTCTGGTAGTGTGTACTTTCTTTGATGGTATGGGTATGCTTTCTGTTGATGAAAGTTGGATAAGTTTATGGAATATGTTATCAGTTACGGTAGTAGGTGGTTACTTTGCAGTACGATCTCTAGACAAAAGAGTTTAGGTGTTGTAATTGGTTAATAATTAGGGGGGGCTTACGCTCCCCTTTTTTTTTGCTTATATAGATATATATAGATATATATATATAAGGGGGTATATAATACCCCTATTTATATATATATATAGATTATAAAAAAATATATATAAGGGGATTGTGCAAAACTTGTTTTCAACAAAAGTTGTGAGTATCTGATATAATTCTATTTTAGTGCTTATTAACCAATTCATGTAAAGATGGATAAGATTTATTTTGAAAGGGCAAAGCACATGGCATGGCTCATGAGCAAGTGTCCACCTACTAAGGTAGGAGATCTATTTGAGAGCCTTGAGGGGCTTACACCGCACCAGTATTTTGATGTAATGCAATGGGCATTTAACCAGACTACTGCATCCAACCCTGCATTTTCGGATGTCTGGATTGATCGTTTGATTGTAGAGGCACAGATTGAAACCCATAATTTATCGTTATGACCGAGCAGTATGTAGAGATCCTAGAGGCTGAGGTACAAGCCCTACGGACTAGGCTAGAGCATGTAATGAGATGGATTTACAGAGATCAGATGCTAACGGCAGAGATCAGTAAGGAGACAGTAGATTTAATGATTAAACAGTACATAGCCAGTTATGAAGCCGATCAACAGTCAGAAAGACATCAATTACCCTAAGAGCTATGAGTGCAATAGACAAACAATACATGACCACTTATACATCCACTTTGGATGGAGGCTCAAGTTTACCCACTGGAGCATCAAGCAAGGAAAGCAACGCTAACCCTACGCCTAGTTATTACATTGGTCATTACAAGGGCATAGAGGCATTTGATGTGTGTATGGACTTTGCCAGAGATAGTTATAACATTGGCGTGGCAATAGCCTACTTGCTTAGGGCAGGTAAGAAACTGGATAACCCAGTTGAGAACGATCTACGCAAAGCTATTGACCACATTCAAAAGGAACTAGAGTACATTGCCTATGACACCGAAAAGAGTAGAACTGGAACTGATCTTACCAAAGACCATTTCCCTAAATAGCTTATACAGTGGTAAACATTGGACATACCGTAAGAAAGTTAAAGATGCGTATAAGAAAGAGATCATCTCCGCACTTGAGGGTTATGACCTTTATCATGCGGAATATATCCACATTGCCATTGCTTATAATAGTAGGCTTGATGTGGATAACAATGTACTTATTTCAAAGTTTGTTGCTGATACTCTTGTTGATCTGGGATATATTGATGATGACAGTCCTAGATATTACAGAAAGCTCAGCATCCTATTTGACCAAGAGGTTACAAGAAATTTTTGTATCTGTAAAGTAATTATGTTTAACCCGATCTTAAAAACACCAAAGACATGAAAGAGATCAAACAAAGCACCGTTAGTAAGGTAGTACCTACTAACAAACCATACGAGAGCCAGTACGGTACACTGTATGGATTTTACATCACTTTCGCCAATGGCGATAATGGTAAGTACAATAGCAAAAGCCCAGACCAGACTAAGTTTGTAGTAGGGCAGACTGCTCACTATGAGTACATACCTAATGACTATCAAGGTAAGACCTACTATACGGTCAAGCCAATTAACCCAGAGTTTTCTAGGAATGAGACTGCACCGCTAAACGATGTTAAGCCAACTACTCATGCTCCTAACTCAAAGGATGAGTTGATTGTGCGCCAGACTGCATTAAAGGCAAGTGCTGAGGTAGGGGGCAAGGATCTGGAAACGATCCTCTCTAATGCTCAAATTATGGCTGACTGGGTTCTGGGCAACAAGGCACAGAAAATACCAGTAGCTCATGCTGATCACTTTGCCGATAGAGAGAAAGTGAAAGTAACAGAGCAGGTAGCTGAGGATGGGCTACCATTTTAGTCTTATAGGAGGGGGGCATTGCTCCTCTCCTTTTTTTAACCAATACACACTGAAACTAATGAGTATAGTAAGCTATGCCGATTTAACTGGGAATTTAGATAAGGTCAGAACTGGTAAGCGCAAAATGGGCTACAAGTTTGGACACTCAAAGCTAGATGACCATTTTCAATTTAAGAGGGGAGAGTTTGGGATCTTTTTAGGTCATGCCAATGTGGGTAAAACCACAGTAGTATTATACCTCATGGTATTGCAGTCTATCAAAAACGGAATGACATGGCTAGTCTTTAGCACTGAGAACACACCGCTAAGTATAGCCACTAAGATCTGTGAGTTCTATCTGGGTAAGATCCTCAAGGGGTGTGATCAAGCTGAGATGCAAAAGGCGATCCTTTTTATGCAGGGGCATTTTAGGATCATTGATACAGAGAGCAAGATGTACACCTACCGAGATCTGATAGATGAGGCAGATGAGCAATACATGACTGAGAGGTTTGATGGTTTCATGATAGATCCATACAACTCCCTAGCCAAAGATAGAGACATGTACAGAGACTTAGGAGGACATGAATACGATTATGAGGTAGCCACTGAGTTCCGTAATTACTGCAAGGATAACAAGGTTAGCATCTGGCTATGCGCCCATGCGGTTACTGAGAGCTTGAGAAAAAAGCATCCGCAGGGGCATGAGTTTGCAGGGCATCCTATTCCATGTAGCATGAGCGACATTGAGGGCGGTGGTAAGTGGGGCAACCGCAGTGATTTTTTTTGCGTGATCCATAGGTACACAATGTCTCCAACGGACTGGATGTACAGTGAGATCCATGTTAAAAAGATCAAAGAGGTGGAGACTGGTGGCAAACCCACTAGCCTAGATTTCCCGATCCGCATGAGATCACTACCGAGCAATGTAGGTTTTGAGATCGGAGGGGATAATTTAATTGTTAAAAAAGAAACTAAGCAGGGGGGTTTCCCTTTCTAGAATATGAATTACCTTGAAGCAAGGCAGTTAGGAATGGGCAAGAGCATGACATTATTGTGGCTTAGAACCAAGAGCAGAGATCTCATGGAGATAGCCAATGCCATAAAACCAGATCCAGAGGCAGATAAGGATAGCCCAGAGTGGAACATCTTTTTAGACCTGCTCTCAGTCTATGGGGCTATTGATGCTTGTATAGATATGGTAGAGGAGACAGAGGCAATAATTTGGGAAGCCCAAGCCGAGAACGCTAAACACAAATTAACCATCCAACAATTACACAGAAAGCTGAAAGTTTACGAGGATCAATTTGATCTACTGGATGAGGACTTAGAACTAAGAGACAATGATTAGAACTACTAAGAGACTACAAATAGAGTACGATCACTACAAGGATGTATTTAATGTGGGTAATGATAGAAAAAAACACAATGTACTATTCCGACATGCTTTTATGGTAGCATCCAGAGAGCTATACACATGTCAAGCTATTGGCGATGTGGTGGGCAGAGATCATGCCACCGTAGTACATGCAGAGAGAAACCATGAGATGAATTACCGCTTTATTGCCGAGTATAGGCAGGGTTATCACTTTGCTACTAAACAGATCCAGAAACTTGCAGAGATGATGGATGAGGTTTACCCCGACACTAAAACCATGTATGTAACCGAGAATATAAGACTGCGCCAGTTGGTGCAGGAATTACAAGAGAAACTTAACGCACAAAACAATGAATTTTGCGATAGACCTAGCACCGCTAATGGGGTTTCTAGTAGGGATAAACTACTGGAACTCCAAGATGGATGATGACTACGAACAACCCACCTACCACAGTTTACAGATCTGCCTAGCAGTTTTTGCACTGGTAGTAACATGGCAGACTAATGAGGTGGCTTAACATTATAGCCTCTCAGCATAGTGAGTGGGTAAGCCTTGCCTTGCGCTTTGGCGCAGGGAATGAGGCTGAGGATATGGTGCAGGAGATGTACCTACACCTCAACAAGTACATCAAAGATCCTAGTACCATCATTAAGGATGGTAAGGTAAACAAAGCCTTTATCTGGGTAGCATTACGCAACCTTATCAGATACCGCCAAAAACGAGATAGCAAAGGAGTAGTGTCCTACTACGATCAACTCTACGATCCAGTGGCAGAGCCATACGATCATGAGGAGGCAGAAGCCTTTGAAACCCTAATAGACAATATCTACGATAGCACTGATGACCTCCATTGGTACTACGGTGCTATGTTTAAACTCTACTTTACCACAGATCAGAGCATGAGGAATATATCAGAGGGGAGTAGGATCTCCCTCAAAAACATATTTGAAACGATTAAAAAAACTAAGGAGCATGTCAAAGAAAACACCCAAGAGGACTACCAAGACTACAAGAACCAAGACTACGAACACATCAAAAGGATTAGGAGACACCGTAGAAAAGATCACTAAAGCAACTGGGATCAAGGCGGTGGTAGATGCCTTTGCTGATGCTACTGGTATTGACTGTGGATGTGATGCTAGAAAGGAGAAACTCAATGAGATTTTCCCCTACAAGAAAACAGAGATCCTATGCCTTGAGAGAGATGAGTACGATACGCTTGACCGTTTCTTTGCTCAGTTTAATGGCAATGAGATTAAGGAGGAGTGGCAAGAGCCTTTGAGCTTGATCCATGCTAGAACCTTTCAGCATAAAATGTACATACCCTGCACATGTAGCCCTAGAGAGTGGAAACGCCATATAGATGATCTGAGAGGGTTATATGGAGCGTATGAGATTGACTAAACTACTCATGGCGTGGCTATTTGCTAATGGGCATGAGTTTATAGATGTACAAGAGGGGGTGGGGATGACCACCCAAAGGGATGGTAGGATCTGGAAATTTGATCTCTCTGGTAACTATGGAGGTATGCAGGTTAAGTTCAAAAACATGGTGTTCTACTTTTACCAAGATGGTAAGCTACTAACTCAAACCGATCTGAATGAGTTTACATAATTACCTAAAGAATAGCCTCAAGCTATCGCCAGAGAGATTGGCACATGTCAAAGAGATGGGTAAACATGCAGAGAACCTATTTCAAGAGCTAACCAATGCCCAGAAAACTGAGGGGGATGATGATAAAAAGCACATAGATTTTATTACCCAGAACGGTGCTAAGGTAGATGTCAAAGGCTTAAAGCGATCACATGAGTATGGCTACATACTGATAGAGATGCAAAACAGATGGGGGTATCATGGGTGGTGTGCTAAGCAGAGCAAGGCTGAGTACATTGCTTTTTTGTTCCCAGAGGGTTTCCATGTGTTCCAGAAAGATCAGCTAAGAAAACGCACCCTAGAGCTTTGTGAGCCATATACTGGAGAGGTACATAGGCAGTACCATGTTAAGTGCTATGAGATGCCCAATGTCTGGTTAGGTAGACCGTACTCTCAAGATGTGTTTACCTACATACGCTTGAGTGATGTTGAAAACTTGATACTGGGTACTATTGAATTACCAGATAATTAACTAACTTTAGTGAGTTATTAACCAATACATATTCACAATGGTAAGTAGATTTACAACCAACCCTAGTACCAAGCTAACGCATGTGTGGTCTTTTTGGGCGCACGATGTACCGAGAGATGATAACTCTGGACACTTTACAACACACACCTACCTAGACACTCAAACTGGTCAGCAATGGCTTAGAGTGTTCAATGATACCTTTACCTACGATAAGGTATTCCATGATAAGTATGAGTATGCTCGTTTTGTCATGGCAAAACAGATGGGTACAGATGGATAACATGCACCAATTTAAAAGGATTGCCAATGCGTTACTGCGGAGGCAATTCCCTTTTAAGCCCCAACGCACCGCATGGGTAGCTAAGATGTGGGCAAGGTATTATCGTAAAACCAGAACGAGATGACACCAGAAAACGCAGTACATAAAGCCACCCAGATCTTTGATGATCCTACGATCTCAGATAAGGATAAGGTAGATGACCTGCTCTGGATTGATGCCCAGATCTACCAGAACTTGGGCAGTGCTAGTTTAGGATCAGACAAAGACAAAGCCAAAAGAGCATCTGCATGTATATACCGTTTCATCAAGGCTATTGATACTGAGAAAGGGCAGAGGTTTCTAAACGCATTAGGCTACACCAGATGATTACAGTAAATAGTTTATCTGGGGGTAAGACCTCATCCTATATCGCTAAGCATTACCCTGCTGATTACGATGTGTTTTCCCTCGTAAGGGTAGAGGATGAGAACTGTAAGTTCCCAGATGAGAAAATACGCAAAGAGGTAGAGGATAGACTACAAGCTCCTTTTGTCGGTACGGTAGAGGATGATACTATTATCTACACCATGTTAGATCTGGAGCAGTTTATAGGCAGGGAGATCTCATGGGTAACTGGGATCACATTTGATGAGGTGGTGCGTAGTAAGGGTGGGTGGCTACCTAACATGCTACACCGCTACTGCACCACTAACCTAAAGCTCATGCCTATATTCCACTGGTGGCATAGTAACATAGGAGAGCCAGTTGAGATGCGTATAGGCTTTAGAGCTAACGAGCAGAGGAGAGCCAAAAAGATGATAGAGCGTAAAAACGAGAACGGTCTACTAGAGATTAAAGCCACAGTAGAGAAACACTCTAACGGCAGAAACAAGTGGGAAACATTTGAGTGGCAGTCTCCCTCCTTTCCTCTGATCCTAGACAATGTGTACAAGGATAATGTAGAGGAGTATTGGAAAGATAAACCAGTACGCTTTGCATGGATGAATAATTGTGTAGGGTGCTTTCATAGGAATGAGATCCTGCTCAAGAAAATGTTTGAAAAACACCCTAACAAAATGCAGTGGTTTTCTGACCAAGAGATAGGCAGAGGAGGTAAGGGTACATGGAAAAACGGTATAACCTATGAAGCTATTAAAGAATACAAATTGCAGTTTGAGCTATTTGATGATGAATTTGATGAGTGCGATAGTGGCTACTGTGGATTATAACAAGGATGAATGGAGGCATATAAATTAGGGGCGGTATTACTAGGCTAATTTATGTAGCAAGGGGGGTTCAACTCCCCCCCATCCTACAAAACACCAAAGAGAAATGAAATATTTTACAGAAAAAGAAGTGCAAGATTTTAAGGATGGTAGTATAAACTACCCTTATATAGTGGTAGAAAAAGAACAACACGAGGTAATTGAGGTCAGCGAAATAGTTAGTATTGGTGGTATGGCTAATAATAACGGCATACCTACTGAAATTGAAATACAAGTACACACTAAAAACGAACCGACTAAACACCTTAAATATCGTTTAGTTCAGTAGTATTGTGCCTAATACCTTTTATAAAGCATATAAGAAAACCTTTAACACCAAAGAGAGATGAAAGAGAAAACAATTACACTACTAAATGGAGAGCAGTGGGATCAAGCCGAGATCGTAGAGAGAGCTTACGAGGATGAGTTCTACTATGGTTATCTGGGCAAGAACGCCCTCAGTAGCTCTAACATCAAAAAGATCTTAGACAGTCCTAAGACCTACTACAACCTCATGCAATATGGGGATGAGACAAATAGCCAAGCTCTAAGAGATGGCAGACTGATCCACATGATGGTACTAGAACCCCATAGGATCAATGAGCTTGTATTTGCAGATGTCTCTACTAAGACCACCAAAAAGTGGAAAGAGATGAGTGCAGAATACCCTAACCACATCCTATACACAGAGAAAGAGAAAGCTAATGCAGAACGCCTAGCAGATGCCATCCTCAAGAATGAGACTGCCAGAGGTCTACTATCAGACAGTAAGTTTGAGGTAGCCCAAGTGGATCACATAGAGGGGTATGCCTTTAGAGCTAAAGCTGACATACTCAAAAACAATGGAGGCATAGTAGATCTGAAAACCACTAGCGACCTCCGCAATTTTGTGTACTCCAGTAGAAATAAGTGGCACTACGATGTACAAGTGTACATTTACTGTCAGCTATTCAACTGCGATTACTCAGACTTTCAGTTCCTAGTCATTGACAAAGCCTCATGCGATATAGGGGTGTACACCTGCTCCCCAGAGTTCTACAACAAGGGGGAGAGCAAGGTGTTATATGCCCTGCAACAATATGTAGACTTTTTTGAGGGTAAATCCCCAGAGGAGGTGCAAGAGATGCTACATGATTACACCATAATAGGAGAGCTATGACACTAAAGAGAATAAGCAGGAAAGCTAGACACCTAGCATACCTACGCCAGACACTCAGAGAGCTACGCTACGACACTATCAATACGGTTCTGGTATGTTCACACCTAAACAACCTAGATGATGCCACAGAACACCTATTAAACAATGCTAGACTGATACGCAAATATGAACGCAGGAGAAAATGGCTCAGACTGTAATACTGGTTATTTACCTTGCCCTCATTGTATGGGCATTAAAGACCGCACAAAAGGAATAATAGAACTGTGCCAGAGAGATCTGGACACTTACGGCATTGAGTACGAGTGATAGCGTACTTAATATGGTTTATTGGTTTTAAGACTACTATCACTAGGGGGGTGTACTACACATCCCCCTTTTTTTTGTTCTATGTAAAACTAACATGATTTAACATGCCATTTCAAAAAGGAAATAGTCTGGGGGGTAGACCTAAAGGCGTAGCTAATAAATCTACTCAACAGATCAGAGATGCCTACCATAAACTCCTAGAGGATAACTTAGATAACATGAGCAAGTGGTTAGCGGATGTAGCAGGAGATGATCCCAAACAAGCTCTGGATCTAATGCTCAAGTTGAGTGAGTACATGATCCCTAAACTAGCAAGGCAGGAGATAGTAGGTAATGATGGAGAGGATCTATTCAAAAACATTACCCTCCAGTTTGGAGATTGGAAAGAGTAATAAGTAAGGGTATAGCCTTACAATGTTTTCACAAAAGTAAGGTAATAGTGTTACAAACAAACACATGAATATAACTGCATTTACACCACACCCTAAACAGAGGGATCTACTAGAGGGCGTGATCAATGGATCAGAGAAGTACCACATAGCATCCATAGGGAGGCAGTTTGGTAAATCTCTCATGGCTGAGAACCTAGCTCTTTACTGGGGGGTTAATGATGCACCATGCAAGATCCTCTGGGTGTCTCCAGTCTACTCTCAAGCTACTAAGGTGCAGAAAGAGCTGATGAGTGCCATAGGGGGTACACCACTGGTACGCCAGAACAATTACTCCACCAATGAGATAGAACTAGCCACTGGCAGTACGATCTACTTTAGATCGGCAGAACGCTACGACAATATAAGGGGGATGACCTTAGACTATTGTATAGTGGATGAGGCAGGGTACATTAAGGATGATGCGTGGAGGGAGGCGATCAAGCCTACCCTACTGGTAAGAGGTAAAAAGGTGCTATTCATATCTACCCCTAAAGGCAAGAACTGGTTTTATGACATGTACCAATATGGTACATCTCCAGACTACCCCAACTACCGAGCGTATAAGGGCAGTAGCTATGACACCCCCTTTATAGATCCTAAAGAGATAGAGGAGGCTAAGAGGACAGTACCAGAGAAAGTATTTCAGCAAGAGTACCTAGCTGAGTTCATAGATGGAGGGGGAGAGGTGTTTGCCAACCTCAAAGACATAGCCACCCTACACACCTACCCTAGACCAGAGGGCAAATGCTATGCAGGTCTGGATATAGGTAGGCAAGAGGATTACACAGTGCTGACCATCATGGATCAGAAAGGCAGGGTAGTAGACATCTACCGAGATAACCGTATGCAGTGGAGCAGTATGGTATCAGAGGTGCTGATCAGACTAAAGCGGTTTAATGCCTCATGCTTAGTTGAGGTCAATGGGGTAGGAGATCCTATATACGAGCTGATCAAGAGACAGCACCAAGATACCCACCCCTTTACCACTAGCCACCAGAGCAAGAATGAGATTATAGAGGGGCTTATTATTGATACAAACGAGGGGGGGATCTGTATTCCTAATGAGACATTATTCCCACACCTCTACCAAGAGATGGGCTATTTCACATACGAGTATAGCCCTAAGACCAGAAACATTAGATACGGACACCCAGTAGGGCTACATGATGATACAGTGATGAGCCTAGCCCTATGTAACTACCACAGAAAAAAGAATAGAACCTATGGCACATACGCAATTAGATAACTATACAGTGATGTTCCCAGAGAGCATCAATGAGCTGACAGTAGAGCAGTACCAGAGATACCTAAAGGTGGACACTGAAAACTTAACCTTTCAACTACTCAAGGCTAGTGAGATCTTTCTGGGCATACCCCTCAAGGTAGCCCTCTCAGCTCAGAGCGATGGTTTCTTTAACATGATGGCACAGTTGCTAGAGATGATCGGAGCAAAGCAACCCCTTACCCCTATTGTAGAGTACAATGGTAAGGAGTACGGATTTATACCACTGCTAGAGGAGATGAGCTTAGGGGAGTACATAGATCTGGATGAGTACCTACCAGACATGCAGAGCCTCCATAAAACAGTAGGGGTACTATACAGACCGATCACTCAGCGTATAGGCAGTAGGTACACCATTGAACCCTATGAGCCTAACGATGGCTTTAAGGATTTCCCTCTGGGGGTAGCACTGGGGGCTATGGTTTTTTTTTGCGATTTAAGCAGGGAGTTATCCGAGATTACCCAGACCTCTTTGGAGATCCAGATGCCGAGCCTACCTACAACCTAACCTCTGAGGGTAATTTTGGTAGAAAGTGGGGATGGCTCTCTAGCGTGGATCATCTAGCGCAGGGGGATGTGAGTAAGTACGACAGTGTTACTAAGCTACCCCTACACCTATGCCTAACCAAGCTAGTGTTTGATGCTGAGAAAAACGATCTAGAGCGTAAGGCAATAGAGAGGGCTAGAATGAGGTAGGGTGTAGTACAGATCAGCCCTAATGTAGTTCTATATACATGGTGTACGACATACTAAACAAGATCAAGAGCATCCTAGATGCTAACGAGCAGATCAACACAGTAACCTATGGGGATATATTTGAAGTTGATCTAAACAAGCAAAGCATATTTCCATTGGCTCATATCATGTTAGGATCTGCTACGATCTCTAACCAGACCATTACCCATACGGTAACGGTCATGTGTATGGATGTGGTAGATGTGGCTAAGACTGATGCAAGAGATGAGGCAGAGCCTTTCTACGGTATAGACAATGAGCAGGATGTACTAAACACTCAGCTCTATGTCATGAATGATCTGATCCAGAACCTCAAGAAAGGAGATCCCTATATGGATGGTTTCCAACTAGAGGGAGATCCATCATGTGAACCCTTTACAGACCGCTTTGAGAACATGGTGGCAGGATGGGGTGCTGACCTAACCATAGTAACCAAAAACAAAGTGAGTATCTGTGGCTAGTCCTATTATCAATGAAGTGATCCAGACTAAGCTCCATGAGTTTGCTAAGGAGGTGGTACGCAAAGCCAAGCTAAACTTGGGTGCTACCAGAACCATCAAGTACAATGATGGCAAGAGCAAGAGGCGCAGGATGGTAGCTACTGGTAAGCTCCAGAACAGTATAGGGTATGTAGTTACCGCAGGAGGTGTACACTCCACTATACAATTTTTTATGGAGACATACGGTTACTACCTAGATGCAGGGGTATCTGGTCTAAAGCACAAAGTTAAGGGCGGTAGCCCATACAAGTATGGTAAGCTCAAGGCTAGTAGCATCTCACATAAAGAGGCTATCTACAAGTGGATCAAAGCCAGAAATATCAAGGCTAGAGATCCAGAGACTAATAGCTTTGTAAAGACCACAGAAGCCAAGCGCAGGAACATGGCTTACTTTATGGCTCGTAAGATCAAAGAGAGAGGTCTACCCAAAACGCAGTTTTTTACAGAGGGCTTTGAGGAGCTATACGATCAGCTCCCTGCTCAATTACAGTTCCTCATAGCAGAGGAGATAGAACAATTTTTAGATAAACTAAACTTACAACCGTAATGCCAACAGTATCTCCTACTGGTTTTGTGGGCAGTAAAAGCCCAGTGATCATTACCTACACCAATACTGCGGTGCAGGAGTTCACTGGTGTTACCCTCAAGATTTTTATCTGGGATGGGGAGTTCAATGCTAGACCTAGCACCCCCACCTTTACCATAGAGCGCAATAGCAACTTTCCTAGCACAGAGTTCTATGCAGATATAAGCCACTTTCTCAATGAGTACATAGAGTACAATACCGCTAACCTAGATGATAAGGTAGTGGCTAATGTAGCAGATGGCATGGTACAATGGTGTCAGGTGCGCTATGAGATGGAGTACACTAATACCGATGGAGACAGTGCTACCCATAATGGCTACTGGGATGCGTTCCTATTCTCTGGCGGTTACTCCTACTTTGAGGATGGGGCTAACTACCATTACCAGTACGGTATTCTCATGGCTGATGCAGAACGCTATGTAAGCGTGAATGATGTCATGACCATGCCTCTATGGATGAACCCATTAGAAGCCTTTGGAGATGATGACTGGAACTTGGCAGAGGATGTATGGAACCAGATTACTACCAACTGGAACGCTGAGAGTGAGGTAGGAGGAGAATACGGCAATAACCCAAACCCTTAACGATATGGCAGTAGATATTAAAGTAAAGGTAACGATGTCGGATGCCACAACCTTTACCCATACGATCAGCATAGATCAAGGCGATGCTAACGAGGCAGTGCGCCAGTTTCCATGTGGAGTACCTAACCTTACCCAGTTTATAAGAGATCAACAGATTGACAATGTAAGCAACCCAGAGGACATGGACTGGTATAGGATAGATCTCATGTCTGGTACTGAGGTAGTAGATAGCCGTAAGTTCTATGTTACATGTGAGCCTAAACATGATCCAGTACACATAGCTTTCATTAACAAGTTTGGCATGTGGGATTACTGCACTTTCTTTAAGCGATCAGAGGATAACTACACTGTGCAGAATGAGCAGTACAAGGCGATCACTGGAGAGGTGGTGTCTGGTGCATACAGTATAGACAAAGCCAACCCTCAGTACCGTAAGTACAATATCAAGAGCAAGAAAACCAAAACCCTAAACACTGGATGGGTAGGGGAGGATCATGCAGAGCTAATGAAGCAGTTACTCCTATCTGATAGGGTGCTAATACTATCAGATGATCGTACAGTAACACCATCTGGCACTGGAGAGCAAAGGCAATACACCTACACCCAAAACGGTGTAGCGGTCAATGTGGTAACGAGTTCGTTACAACTGCAAAAGCATGTGAATGAGCGCATGATCAACTACACCATAGAGATAGAGTACGCATTTGATGATTTGAACATAGCACTATAATGAAGCAGTTAGAGCTATACATATCTAACCAGAGGATTGATCTGCATGAGGGAGAGAACATAGAGCTAGTGATCTCAGCCCAAAAGGTGCAGGATCTAAGCAAGGTGTATGGAGACTACTCTCAGAGCTTTACCGTACCTGCAACGCCTACCAATAACAAGGTGTTTAAGCACTACTACGCAGTAGACCTCAGTAATGGTCTAGATGCTAACACTAGGCTACCTGCCTTTGTACAGATCAATACCTTTCTGTACAGATCTGGAGTGGTAGAGCTAGAGGGTGTGCAGATGGAGAACGGTAGACCTAAAGCCTACATGATCGCTTTCTATGGAGAGAACACTAGCCTAAAAGATAAGTTAGGCGAGGCTAAACTAGCTGACCTAGATCTATCAGCATTTGACCACCTATACTCTGACTACAACCGCAAGACTGGTTTTGAGGGAGGCTATGCCTCTGGCACTAGCTCTAGCGTGATCTACCCTGCTATTAGCTCAGTGGATGACTGGTTCTACAACTCTAATAGCTCTAGTCATGGGGATAATAACATAGCCTACCACACTACTAACGATGTGCATGGTATAGAGGCTTTCATGCTAAAACCTGCACTCAAGGTTAGCAAGATCGTAGAGGCTATTGAGGCTGAATACGGTGTTACTTTTAACAGTACCTTTTTTGGCACTAACAAGTTTACGGATCTGTACATGTATCTCAATGCTAAAGAGGGATATATATTCAGTGAGATCGGTACAGACTACACCACTATGGTTACATATACTGTACCTGCTAATGTTACCAATTTGAGCCTCCAGTACGATGTGGACTATGGCTCACTCCAGTACCAGTTAGTGTTTACTGTCAATGATCAGGTAGTGGGTACTAAGACCATTGCCACCAACCTCAACAGTGCGATTTTCTTTTTTGATAGTGCTACTGAGGGAGATGTGGTCAAGATAAACCTCAGAGGTCTAAACGGTAGATTTACTGAGATAGATGGCTTTGACTGGCAGTGGTACGACATTACGACCTCACTAGGCGCACAACAAAGCATAGGTACGAGAAGCCATACCCCTCAGATTACCATAGCTGATCTCATGCCAGACATCAAGGTATCTGAGTTCCTATCTGGGCTGATCTCTATGTTTAACCTAGTGATCCACCCTACCGCTAAGGATGTGTACGACATAGAGCCTCTAGATGATTGGTTTGCCAATGGCAATACGCATGACTTTACAGAGTATATAGACATCTCTAAGCACACCATGACCAAGCT
>Ga0255743_10000940_pt1 | contig 25337 bp, 10 predicted proteins | sample 101ome_19_FD_179950 | JGI IMG/M metagenome (GOLD analysis project Ga0255743, IMG submission 179950) | Coastal salt marsh microbial communities from the Groves Creek Marsh, Skidaway Island, Georgia - 101405AT metaG (version 2) | ecosystem: Environmental > Aquatic > Marine > Intertidal zone >... | reverse complement strand
GCGGACGAGTTTGAATTTACTCGTCGTCGTCTCGCGTCGCGAGGTCGACGCGCGCGTCGGGGGTCGGCACGGCGGGTGCGCTCGAACGGTCGCGCAATGCGCCGATCGAGCCGCTCGAGCGCCACTGGCGTTCGTACGTGCGGGCGCGACCACGCGCCCCGCCGTTCAATGGCGCCCAAGATGACGGCAACGATTCGGTTGGTGACGCTTCTGTCGTTGTCCGTCGCGTTGTCCGCCTTGGGCGTGGTCGGCGAAGCGTTCGCGGCGGAGGCGCCGACGACGGAGGCGGTTGAGTCGGCGGTGTCGAACGCGGCGGTCGCCGCCGCGTCGAATTCTTCTCACCTCGCGCACGAAGAGGACGAGAACCTTCCGTGGGACGATGTATTCGAAGCGCGCGAGGACGATGACTCGTTCTGGGGGTCCGTGGACTTGTACAGAGCGATCGACAAACGCGGTATGCCGATGTACAGGGTGGTGTACCCGACCGTCGAGACGGAGACGTCCGCGTCGAACGAAACCGTAAACCAAACGCCCGTACACAAACTGCCGACTCGGGAAGAAGAGATACAGTACTTTTCCAAACGTTATGAAGGGTTCAGCGAGTTTATGACGTCGCGAGACGAGCACGATGCTACCGAAATAACCTCGAGTCTCGGGACAAACGAGACTTTTAACAACGCTACGGCGGAGCTCGGTGGGCACTGTGGTTATCCATCTTATTCTTGCCGAGCTTACGGTTCTTGGAACTGCCCTAGCAGGAACGCATGTTACAGAGGCAGTCGTCCGATGTACGCGAGTTACGATTGCGTCGGTAGAAACGAGCAAAGATCTAGGCGCAGATCGTCCAGCTACTGCTGCAGAAAGGTCCTGTGGTGGTGTACGAGGACGTGTACTAAGTACTGGACGGAATACTATTGGCAGTGGAATAGTTGTTACACCCGCCGATGGTCAAACTTCCATCACTCGTGTTCGCATAGAAATTACTGTCGGGATTGCGTCGGAGCTTGGTCAGATTACGACACGTGTACTGCGCCTTGCGGCGTCGGGACGCAAACGAAAACGTATCGCATCACCAGAAATCCGGCATGGGGAAGCTCGAAGTGCCCACACCGGAATGGTCAACGAAGTACCAGATCGTGTCAAGTCAACTGCCCGGCGCCGGCGATCACCATCGGTGAACGGGTCAAAGTTGTCGCAGCAAACGTGTTTGATTTCGCCTTGCGTGTGAATCACGCTAAACTTTGCCAAACATCTGCGTGTGCGCGCTCCTCGTCGCAGTTCGCAAGCATGGTCAAATGTGAAGCACGCATTCGAGACTTGTCCAAAACGTGTTCGACGTATGGGGAAAACTTGCCTTGCAAAACGTGGACAGACTTTACCAAAAGCATCACGCTTGTCAATAATGAAGGAGTTCGTCCAGTGGGTGAGTACGAGCTCAGCGTGAAGTGTCAGGTACGAGATTCGAACGGAAGAAGTTGGTCTCCGCAGTCTGCAGTAACGCATACGTTCACAATTGCAGGAGGATGTGCCGACATGATGCCGGTCGGTGATTCTCAATCCTCTTCCTTTGCGGCACCCGCGGCATACCTCTTATTGAGTGCGGACGATTTCATCACCTCGCCGTGCGATGAATTGTTTGAAGCGAAAGAGAGGATCTTCCGACGTTACGACGTGGCACCAAACGACGGCGTTTTGACGTTCAACGAGCTCACTGCGGCGGCGCAAGATCAAGCTGCGGATACGTACTTGCTCAAAAGGTGGAACTCTGCACAAGATCTATCACTATCGCTCGGTCAGCTGATGAGGGCGCAAGTGTTCCCTTCTCACTGCACCCAGCCGGAAGATCAGCAAATGCTTTTCGAGCGCATCGTCTACCCTTCGACGGAACCCGGGAGGGAAACGTCTAAGTCACAGTGTAAGCGGGACGCAGGTGAGATGACCGCTAGATGGGAGTACGGCGAAATAAAGCAGCTGTCGCAAGGCGATGCACTTTGCGTGTACATTGATGGGATTCTGTACGCTGAAGACGTGCCGCGAAACCAGAAACTTGATGACTCTGACTTCAAGCTGTTGAATGGAATGTTCATTTCCACGCAGGTGACGGATAAGCGGCCCGTGTTTGGCGCATTCAAAGATGTGCAGCCTTCTCTCGTCGCGCAGTTTACTTTTGACGACGAGGGCGGCAACGCTAAAAGAGATAAAACATCGGATTCGGTGTTCTCGGGTGCCGATACATCCGACGGCCAAATCAAACGTCCAAAGCTCAAAACGTCGGGACAAATCTCAAATTGGATCCACCCGTGCGCGGGCGGGGCAGGTGAGTCGTGTCTCAGTGGTCGGCACGGCGACGGTTTTGAGTATCGTGGTGATCCCTTCTCTGGTGATATTGCGTTTTCCACGTGGTTACAAGTAAAGAGAACGTGCACCGGAACGACCAAAATCGTACAGTTTTACGGTCAATCGGGGGAGTTCACAACTTTCGTATCGCTCGAGCTGAGTTGCAGTCAATCAAGCGTCACTCTGAAACACTATGCACAGGCTGCCAGTGGAAACGTCAAGCTGATTTCTCCTGACATCAGCATCCAAGGTCTGGAACGCAAATCTTCTAGAGATGGTAACCTTTCACCATGGTATCTCGTTGGTTTCGCGCTCACGCACGGTTCTGGCGCTAGCGTATTCGCGCTTCCAGCCGAGAAGGGCGTCGCGTCTTTGGTCAAGACAGAGCCCAAATGGAAATCAGGCATCATCGATATGCTTTCATCAATAAAACTATTCCAGCTCGGTTCATCAAGGGATGCATCGAGTTTCCAGTTCGATGATGTGAGATTTTACGCGGGGAGTGTTGGTTCTGCCGATGTGTTCTTTGGATCTGCTCAGGCCTGCGGTCGCAGCGCGTACTGTGCGCTTCGGGCACGCGCAAGGCCCGGTTCTCGTCGGGTTGTCTGCCTGTCGATGGTGAGAGTCGGAGCCCGTTCGGCATCATTCGCGTGTGCTGGTGGTCTCTTCTACGATGGTACCGCCATCGATGTCAAAGCCTCCATGGACATGACCGGAGTGACGTTTGCATTTCGCGATACATCGTGGGCAGAGAACGGTTTTGAAATCGAGAGGAAGCGCGCCGACGTTAAAGATGCGACAAAGTTCAACACGGTCGTCCTCGTAGAGGCCGATCTGAAAGGATGCGCCTCCATTTTCAATTCATTGACGTATTTGGATCGCGATGCGGGCACTGCACCAAATTCAAAGTGGGTCTATCGAATCACGACAAAGATACCGAGCGAAACGGGTGGTGAACCACTGTATAAAACGTCCTCTATGCACAACTTTCAGGCACCGTGGCTAAGCGTGCTCGCGGGCAGAGTTGTCGCGGGTACCACAGATGTACCGGTTCCGTACGTCAGAATTTGTGCAGAATTTCAAACCTTCCTGAAGACTGGACGACCAATCGAGACGTTCGATGTCGCGCGATCTCAAATCCAAAACATGGCCGTGTACAAACCCGTGACGCATTCGTCAAAGAAAAATGAGATTCGAGCTCAAGGCTTTACCCTTACGGATGGAGATCTGACGGAAAGCAGTTACGTCCCCCTCGAAAAAGATGAATTCGTAAGAATCAATCTTGGGGAGTGGACGTCGATATCTTCAGTTCGGGTCTGCGTTCACGCTGCGGCGAGCAAACCGGTACCCACTTTTGAAGCGTTCGTTTCCGATCCGGATCCTGAGGATTCCGGGAATCACGGGAACAAGTGTTTGGTGAAAGAAGGCGGAGACTTTTTCATTGATGATGAGAAACGTCTATGCGTAGACTACGAGTGCTCGGGCTCGAGGCTGAAATCTTTCCACGGCGAACACGTGACGGTCAAATCGACCTCGCCGGCTACGCTCAACGTGAGAGAAGTTGAAGTTTACGGGAATCTGACTCGCTGCCAATTCTCTGCCGTCACAGACAAAGACGGAGAGTATGGGATTGAGATCAGAGACACGACGGGTGTCGTTCCGGTCAAGACAAAGTTGCACGTCGGTGCGTACAAGGAAGAAATCTTTCCGCACACTACGGAGCTCCTCATCGATACAAGAGTCAGTGAGGGTAGCGATAACCGCACCCTTCGTTTGAGTGCTCCGACGGCGGTAGTGTTAACAGCGGTGACGAATACAACCAAGAAGATGGCTTCGCACAAGAGCATGCCGTTTAAAAGCGTATCAGATGTTTTCAACGGCGCTTTAAATAACACAGTCGTCACGCGAAAGATGTTGGAGCAGTACATGAACGACATGGCGGGCTTTGGATCTGACTCATTCGTAGTGATACCTGATGATGTTTGGATCGATCTGGACGAGGACGAAGACGGTGTCTTGAATCACGCAGAGTTTCGAAATGCTACACAGCGCATGAACTCCAAGGATCTGGCCGTTGAACCGTTGTTGGCGTTCCCCACCATCCCGACACGCGAATTCCACAGCTTTCAGACCACCATGCACGACGGTAGAAACGCTGTTGAAGGATTCTGTGAGAACCTCGTGTTGAGGCGTAAGAGCACATCGAGTTTTCCTACGCAGGAAGAGTGGCGAACGATATCCAGTGAAATCATAGATCAGAACACCGTGTACAACTACGTGCATTGCCGAAAGTCGTCGAGCAGTAGAGCGGATTCTATCATCGTCGGCGAATCGGGAACCTACCTGCTCCCCATCATGATCTCAAAACCTGAAACATCTATCATTTATCTGGACGCTAAAGTCGATGTGAAATCGGACCAGCGTGACTCTTTACGATTATACGAGAGGGCAGTTTCGGGCAGAGTGCACGCGCAAGTACACGCCGTACATCAATTACCAGATATGCAGCACACGTTTGACAGACCACCGAAACGGAACTCGAAGCCGGGATCGAGCGATGAAAGCACATCGGATTTGATGCAAAACACGTTTTCCAATCTTGTGAAGATGAAGGAGACGTTGATGGAAGTCAAGCATAAGCGCATTGAAGAGAAAGACTTCACCGATGATACTGTTGCCATCGTTACGGGAGCTGTGCTCTTCCCGAAATCGCGAACCGTGGGGTCGTCCGATTGCGGGCTTCCAAAGGTGAAGCTCGAAGTGTTTGAACCGGACAAGTCGCCTGATTTCTACGAAACAGATGACGCTGGCTGGTTCCGATTGGCGTTGCCTCGGGGAAAGACGATCACGATTCGCGCAACGTACGAAAATCACGTCATTTGCTTTGCCGGCGAAAACGTTGAGGATGCTGTGGATAATTTGGACAGTTGTGAAGGTAGACTGAACTCGACGACGATTGAATCCCTCGAAGACGGACAGACACTGTTCTTCAGTGATCACACGCCGAGTCAAGTACTTCTAGGCGTTTACCAGGGTGAATGCGACGCTATTTATCCGGGCGCCAAGTTCAAAATTTGGCCGGCGAGCGGCTGCCACGCTCCCGTGTTTGTTACGTCTGAGTTCATCGATGGCGCTTGGAGTCGCGTTGATGATACTTCAAAAATAAGGTCGTGGCCGTACGCAGCTTTAAACTACAACGTCGAGCTCGTTTCCGCCCCGAACATTGATGGATACGATAAACACTACCCGAATTTAGCTCAGGACTGCGAGACTGAGCCCGGAAGTATGTTGAGCTTTTTCAGAAACAGAGACACTTTGAACCGAATCTTGCCATTTCAAAATGAGCACATGCTCGTTGAAGAAAGGTTCAAATACCATGGCTACATATGCGTCGACGTTCAGGATATACCGCCGGTCACTGATACGGATACAATGTGTTACGACGAAAAGGAACTTCCGGGCAGTTTGACGTCTAAGCACTTCATCGGTAGTTCGAAATATGCGGACTTGACCGTCCCAGCCTCGAAATTCATATCTGCCAAGGTTTTCGAGTTACATCTGCTCACCGATTCTGAAACTGGTGCCCAATCACTCAAGAAGTGTTTCACAAATCTGCCCAACGGGGACGATGGAAGCGGGAGCACCAAGCTCAGCTTCCGTCAGGACGTTACGGACGAAGACTCGAACGAATGTCATCCGAATCGTGGAGGCGGACCGATGTGTGACTTCGACGTCGTCGTAGAAACGAACGGCTTGATGCGGTTCCCGAAAGAGAATGGTTTGCCCAGTACGAATCGTGAGATCACCGCGGGCTCACCGAATCTTGGTGGAACGCACCGCCGTAAATTGGACTTCACCATAGAGCGATTCGACGGTTACCGAACGGTGAGAAAACTCGTATCTCGCCCATTAGTGACGCTTGGATCAAAGCCTCGGAGCCCGGATAACGTACTAAGCGATGACGTGAAATGGGCAACCGTACCAATTGAAGGACTCGTGTACACGGTCGTGCACGACCCTCCCGGTGGCGATTCGTACGCTGAGCTTGCGGTCGGTTCAACGGTCGGAGTTCAGGTCGACCTCTCCGGCACGCGTGCCGCAGGTAAACTGGAGGAATCTGAATCTGAAGTTGAACTACCGGAGAAGGACTTTTCTATCAATCCTGGGTATAATCTTGGCTACACTGCGGAAGGCAACATGAATCTTCCGACGACGCTTCTCACATTCAAGGGTAATCAAAAGTTCGAAACTGACGGCCCTAACTTTGAAATGAAGAGTACGAACCATTCCGGTTGGAGCATGGAAACCACGACCAACAGAGTCATTCGCTCCAGTCAGGACCACGCTTTAACGGGACGATCCGGAGACGTAATTCTTGGCGGAGGCGTTGAACTTCTTTATAGGGAGTCTGACATTCTCGACATCGTCAAAGATGGTCGAACAAACAATAAACCATGTTTGTTCAACTGGCCGGAACTGACCTGGCTTCCGCGCAAACCAACCTCTTATGTTTTCAGCGTGGCTGCTGTAGAGTTGCACGTGGTGCCAAATCTGAAATATCTTTTGTCTGTGGTCAAAGCCGGTGGTATCGCTGCTGATAACTCTGGAATGCTGTATGAATGCGCCAAGAATACGTTGAACGATGAGTCCGTGTCCAAATGTACTGATTTCGAGACAACCACGGCGTGGGAATCGTACTTGTACAGCAAACTCGATGCGTGGCGCCGGACGTTAGCGTGGGCATCTCCTCAAGTGTATTTGGAAGAGGGTGAAGAGGGCAAAACGAAAGTGTACGACGCGATAGAAAGGATTTCGGAGCCTATCGCGGCGGGTGAACACGCGATCCGTCAGCGTTTCGAAGAAAAGATGGAGATGTTTGATGATGAGCTGTTCTTGCCTATCGATGACACCGTCGAAGAACTGTCCAACACGTGGGATGCCTCTAACATGTTCCAACCCAAGGTTGGAGCATTCGGCCCTCCACCTAATTTCCCTTCCATAGATGTGGATTTGTTTGAAAAGTTTTATGAACCCGAGGACGGGAGCGATATCACATGGGATAGAATAACCGGCGCATCGGATGAGCCCGAGGAAGAGGAGGATGAGATGGAAGGCATGAACGTCTACGAAAAACTCAAGTACGTCGCAAAGAAGAAGGTTACAGATACCGTGGACGACGCAAAGAGTAAGGTTGACATCAAGAGCCGTGTTGAGGGTATATACGACGACGCTAAAAGCGTGGCGGAGGATTCCGGGGATCTTTCTAAAAAGGTGCAATCATCGATCGAGAGTGGCGACGTTAATAGCGCCTCCAGCATATCCGATGATGCGTCATCTATCATCGAAGACGCGCAGGGCGTCGCAGACGATGTAAAAGCAATATATGACGACGCCAAGGGCGTATATGATGCCGCAAAGGGCTTTTACACTCAACATGAGAAGGCGATTACGGCGTTTGCAAAGAAAATGGAATCCAACAAAGCCGCACAAGCCGCGTCGGCATTCGTCAACAAGTTTGGCGGTCTTGCGAACGGCATGAGCTCAGCTGCCGACAAGAAGAAAAAAGCTCTGGCTAAAAAAATGGGCCCGATCAAAGCAAAGTTGAAGAAAGTTGAAGAGTTGCAAGACAAAGCAAAGAAATCAACGGCAATGAAAGTGCTCATGTCAGCCAAGGTGCTGTACGAGATGGCGCAATATTTGCAAGAACTGAAAACACAGATGATTGATGAGGCAGAAGTACCATCTAGCGGTTACGGTTGGATCTCTTATCCCCGAGATAGGTACAAAAAGAACTTGCCCAAGTACGAAGACACGTTTTACGATGGCGATTACGATCGAGGCGTATTCACGTGGGGCATGCTTGAAGGCACCATGGATGACTTGACCGAGTCATTTCAATCGTGTCGCGGCGTGCTGTGTGAGAAAGGAGAGTTTGACGCAGCCGATGATAGCCTGTTATCAGTGAAAGGGACGTCTGCGTACAATATGGGCGAAGATTATTTCCTATCTCCAAAATACTCTGCGGATCGTGTGAGCGCATCATTTACAGGCGGTACCGCGCGAAGCGGAATGCGTGTGAGAGGCCAATCAAATCCGTTGGAGCCGCATCAAGATGTTTTATTGCTCACTTTTAGCGGTGGTGGTCATTCTGTCGAGTACAGTTTTTCCTCAGCTGAGAAGATGTCCGATGATATGTACGGCATCGGAGTCTCAGTCACCGCGACGCAACACGTCGAGCACGAGGTGGAGTTCGGCGGTCTCATCGGGATGGGCATCAACGCAGGCTTGGCAGCGGCTGGTGAAGATACGAGCGGCGACATGACGGTGACCAAGACGATGACCTATGATCGCTCCTTCGCTTGGAATAAGCACGGTTCGATATCATCGAGCTACACGCTTGGCGATCCAAACATTGGTGATAAATTCGTCATAAAAGTAGCTGCAGACAAACGTTTCGGAACACCCGTGTTTACTACAATGGGTGGCCGCAGCTCTTGTCCCGGCGAACCACTGACCGTTTGGCGAGAGAGCGGATACGTCCTCGAACTCGCAAGCACCCCAACGAATCTTGATTTGAATCCAGGCGAGCAGGCCATCATCCAGCTGAAAATTCAAACTGGGACCATGTACCGGGAGTCGTTCCCCCTCGGTCTGCGCATCGTGGATGGTCTGGCGTCTTCAATCCAGGAGATTCTAGATGCAGCCAACAAGGCGTACCATGAGGACGATGATCCGAAATCGATATCGCACGCCATCAACACGACGGCAGCTTCCGTGGTCGCGAGCCAGGACGCGATGGTGAAGAGAATCAAAGATGAGGTCGGAACCGCCGTCGCGAGGAACCAAAATCCTTCGACTGTTATAGCAGTCGCGAGGAACACCGCCCAAACGGCGCCTGCACTGGGAAGTGATGTAAATGACGTTGAAATCTCGATAAACGGGGTGAATATTTCACCTCTCGGTGAGCTGGTGCCACTGGAGGTCATCAACTCGGATTCATTCGACTCGCAGAAGAGAGTCACCGAGACAACCTTCACGATGAGAGTCAAACCGTTGAGTTCGATCACGCGAGCGGTGAAGTACATGAAAGTGCGCGTTCAGAGCATGTGCGAGTCGAGTCTCGACAATTTGAACCGCGAGCCGATTCAACAGAGTGCATATCTTCAGAAAATGACTTGGAGTCAGAAGTGCCCAGAGGTTCGCTTCGACGGGGAGACTCTTCGCGACTACAAGTTTTCTCAAGTGTCGAAAGCTCGACCCGACGCTCTCAAGCTCAAAGTCTTCAACCCGGACCGAAGCGTTCTCTGGCCGGACGCCTTGCCCGTCAAACCGACCACGAATCCAAACCTCGCTGCGATCAAAGTCCAGTACCGCCCCGTCGGCGAAGGTGAATGGATTTCCGCCAAAAGTTCCGCTGAACACGCGACGACCGCGGAAAAGAGCGATAGCTTCAAGAAGAACTTACTCTGCCCACATTCGCGCGGTGGTGGCTGCCCGTTTGCCTGGGACGTAAACAATGAGTTTGATCAAATGCTCAGCGGCTTCAAAGATGGCACGTATGAAGTACGCGTCAAGTCATTCTGCGTGAAAGGGGACGTCTTTGCGGAAACATCCGTCCACGAATTCACATCCGATGAAGTCTTAACTCTCGTCGTCGACACCGTCAAGCCACTCGCGAGCGAGCTGAAGCAGTATCCCTCGACGAGAACGGTCGGTGTGACCTACTACGAACCCATCGACTGCTCGAAGGTTCAGACGACGGTGAGGAGAATTTTCGATGAAAAGTGCGCGCCGGCGAACGAGCAAGTGTCGCTCACCGATATCAAGTCGAAGTACAAAATCGTCTGTACCAACTCGGCGGCGCAGGGCAAGTGGGTGATGCAGTATCCGAACGACATAAGCGGGACCTTCGAAGTGAAAGTTACCAACGTTTTGGACGCTGCGGGCAACTGCGAAGGTTTCAACGCGAAAACCTGCGAAGGCAACACTCTTCGATTCACAACCGGTGAAGGCGCCAAAGTGTGCGGAGCATCCGCACTTCTCGGAACGAACCAGCGTTCATCAGACACACGCGTGACTTCGTTCGAACGCGGCCACCTCGGGGACCGACTGCGCGTTTCTCTTCGCGAGGCCAGCCCCGCGTTTGGTCAAAGCGCCGTCCCGCTCGCCCTCACCGCCGTCAGCGTCTTTATCGCCGCCGCCGGTCTCTTGGTTTTCATGCGTCGACGCTCCTCCGCGAGCGAAGTCGCCAAGGGTTCGAAAGCGCACGAACACACTTCCCTCGTGCGATCCGTCCGGCCCAGCGCGTACGGTTCCGCCGTGTGAGCGCGCTCGGACGCCGTCCCTCGACGACGGTTTTTTATCTTTCAAGTTAGTACAGTCAAGTTTTCCAAGTTTAATGATAACGATCAGTTTTACGATCACGCGTCGCCGCTGAGCGCCCGAGCAACGTCGTACGCGGCGCGCGCGTCGACGACGAGACGACCCTCGCGCCCAGAGCGCTCGCCAAATCCACAAACCATCGCTCTTCGACTCGTCCCCAGACGACGGACGCCTCGCGCGCGACGACGAAGGACGACGATGCGCGAGCGACGCGTGATTCTGTGCGTCGACGCCGCCGTGGCGACCGGTGACGACGCCGCGCGGGCGACCATTCGCGCCGCGCTTCGAGACCTCGACGACGCGAACGTCTCGACGACGACGACGTACGACGAGATCGACGCCCTGCTCGTCGCGCCCAGGGAACCGACGTGCGATGGGTTTTACGTCGCCGTCGCGGACGGTGAGGGGGCGACGCGCGCGGGAGCGGCGGCGCGAGAGGCGTTGCGTCCGGGCGGGACGTGCGCGGTGCGCGTCGACGCGGCGAGCGGCGACGACGCGAGAGACGCACTCGTGTTCGCCGGATTCACGGACGTCGGCGCGAGCGCGGACGGTGTGATTCGTGCGAGGAAACCGGATTGGGCGCGAGGGACGTCGTTCGCGCTGAAATCGCGCGAGGCGAAGACGCCGCCGACGACGCCGGGTTGGGGCAACGAGGGCGCCGACGACGACCTCATCGACGAGAACACGCTCCTCACGGAATTGGACGTCAACTCGGAGCCGGTCAAGTACGATGATTGCGAGATTGGCGCAGGAAAGAAGGCGTGTAAGAATTGCACGTGCGGACGCGCCGAGGCGGAGGCGGCGGAGGAGGAGGTGAAGCCCGAAACCTTCGTCAGCGCGTGCGGCAACTGCGCGCTCGGCGACGCGTTTCGGTGCGCGGGATGTCCGTATCTCGGTCAACCCGCGTTCAAGGATCAGGAGGGGACGAAAGTCGAGCTCGATCTCGCCGACGATTTGTGATTTTGAAACTTTTTCTCTGTACAGCGCGGTGACCGCTCTCGAGCGCGTCTCCAGTCTCTAGTCACGTCGCTCTTCACACTGTCGCGTGCGCGATCGGCGACGCGAGATGTTGTCCACCCTCGCGCCCTCGCGCGTCTCTCACACGTCGTGCGTCGTCTCCAAGAGCGCGCCGTCGCGCGCGCGTCGCGCGCACGGTTGCGTTCGAGCGCGCGGACGAGAGGATGCGCACGTTGCGGACGATCGCGCCGAAGCCTCCTCGCGTCGCGCCCTTCTCGCCTCCGCGCTCACCGTCGTCGGCGCGTCGACGTTCGGTCTACCGTTTTCCGCGCGCGCCGACGCGGGACTCACGACGTACGACGACGCCAAGCTGAAATTCTCGGTGAGCTATCCGAGCGACTGGGTGACGCTCAAGGGTGCGACGCCGGCGAGCGAAGAGGTGCTCGGAGGCGGCGCGAGAGACGTGTGGACGATAGCGCCGACGAGTGAGGACGCGAGAGACGTCAACGTGACGATCGTGGCGACGCCGGCGGGGGCGGATTTTACGAAGATGGGGTCGTTGGGCGACGCGTTCGGTTTCGGATACGGGCTCGTCGTGCCGTTGAATAAACCAAAGGCGAAAAAGGGACGAGAGGATCGCGTGCAGTACGCCGAATTGGTGGATTCCGTGGCCAAGGGTGATTACTACAAGGTTGAGTACACCTTTGAGCGACCGTCGGCTGGAATTAATTCGGTGTTCTTCGTGTTGGCGGGACTCGGGTACGACGGCAGAGTCGGTCACCTGTACACGGCGACTGCGCAGTTTCCCCGCGGCGAAGAGGATAAGTGGCGTAAGACGGTCGAGTCGATCATCGATAGCATCGTGTATCCGCCGACGCTGTACGGGTGAACGTCTTCCATGTCACGGATGAGCCTGCGCGCGCGACGGCAGCTTCCTTTAGTATCACTGTAAAAATTTATTTGAACGCAGCAACTTGCGCATACCGCGTCTGCCTCGCGCTCGAGCGGCTTGTCGCATGGATCGTCGCACGGCCATTCGCACGTATGTTCTGTCACGCACCACGCGAGCGAGCTCGATTCCGCGAGAACAGGTCTCGATTTGGGCGGAGGAATCGTTGACGTAGAGCACCAGCGGCGACTCTAACAGCTGCGTGCCGACCGGTTGTAATTCTATCTTCGACATGCCGGGTTCGTCGGCATCCGTCCAGTTGAAAATTGACCCATCGATCGTGACGAACAGTCCGCGATACCCGACGGAGACATTTCCGTAAGCGATGTATTGACGAAGAATTTCTTGGACGTAGGCTTTATTTTCTCGAACCGTTTCGTTGCCGGAGAGCCCGAGCGCCTCCTGCCAGTATTCGATCTCGGCCTCGAGGGCGTCGTCTTTGGGCACGAAAAACGTCAAATCGCCCGTGACTTCGTAAAACAAGCCTCCGGGCACGACGAGCTCGTCGAGACCACTGAAGCTGGCCAGTTGGGCAAACAGACTTGAGGCGCCACCGTGCCGCGCCGAGGCGCCGATGACGACGTTGACGTCTGAACAGTTGAGTGTGCGATTATTGGCTTGTGCGACCGTCGGCGAGACGAAGAGCGCGATTAAGACGACGATGACGTGCGGTAGCATGGCAAAAAGTGAGGTGTCCATGGGACAGTCGAGACGAGACTAAAGAATAAATTGTCAAATACAAGCCAGCTGCCGTCGCGTCGCGCGCTACGACGGATTACGCGTCCGCCTCCTTCATGATTTGCTCGGCGACACACTTCACGCCCATGAGCACGAGCGGCACGCCGTTGCCCGGACGAGTCGACGCGCCGACGAAGTGCAAACCGTCAACGACAGGGGAGTCTAGTTGCTTGATGCCCGTGCGCACCGGCGGGCGGAACGCGGCGAGTTGCAACAAACCGTGGGACAAACCAAAGACCGCACCGTTCTTGATGTTGAACTTTTCTCGCCATTCGCTGGGCACGGTGACGGATTCGTGCGCGATGATCTCGGAGAGGTCGCCGTGACCAGCCTCCTTGAATCGACGCAAGATGGCTTCGCGTCCAGCCTCGATGAGATCGGTCTCGCTCGGAACCGGAACGCCGCGCTTTTTGCATATGTCCTCTTGTTCCTTGATGTTCGCGATCGGAAGCAAAATCATGAGTGAGGCACCGCCCTCGGGAGCGCACGTCTTGTCAGTGTACACCGGGTTGTGGCAGTAAAAGTTGTGTTGTCGCGGCGCGGCGAAATCGTCCACCGTCGCCGGACGATCCCAGCTACCCTTGTAATCGCCAGATAAGAAGACGTTGTGATGCAAAAGTCCGGGGATTTCCTTCTTTAAGCACCAGTTGAACTCGAGCACGGAGCACGAGTACTCGGCGTTGTCCCACTTTTCGCTCTCCTTCTTCGCCGGCTCACCCACGGAGTCAAGCATTTGGTCCCAAACGCACGGCAAATCGGGGTTCGCCACGACGACATCAGCTTCGATCACTTCACCCGACGCGAGACGAACGCCCGTCACCTTGCGACCGGTGTGCGAGCCGCCCTTCGCCGCGGCCAACCCGTCGACTTCCTCCGTCACGATTTCAGAAACCGCGCTGTTCAAGCGAACTTTCGCCCCCTTCTTCTCAGCGATCGCGAGCAAGCTTTCACGAACCTTGGTGAAACCACCCATTGGATACCAAACTCCATCCGTGAGCTCGGTCGCGGCGAGCAAAGAAAACACGCCCGGCGCGTTGTACGGGCTCAAGCCAACGTACAGCTCTTGGTAAGAGAAGAGCGCGCGAAGGCGCTCATCTTTGAAATACTTGGCCATCTGGTTAAACTGTGGAAGAAGCAAATCGACCGGGTTCACGGCGAGCGCGAGAGGTCCGACGCGAGAGAGGTCGACGAAATCCAAAATGGAGTTGGCGTCGCGCTCGATGAACGCGGCGACGCCGTAATCCAAACTCGCCCGAGCCCGGCCGAGCCAGTCGATGTATCTCCCACCGGCGCCCTCTTCGACGTTGTCCAACTGCTTACGCATCGCCTCGATGTCGTACAACAAATCGAGCGTCGTGTGATCGCCGAAGTGTGCACGATACGCCGGGTCCACGCGCTCGACGTCCAAGTAATCCTCCAACTTTTCCCCGACGGACGTAAACTGCTCCATGTACCGTTCCGGAAGCAACATCAACGACGGCCCGGTATCGAATCGGTACCCCTCTCCGCCCCCGGCGAACTCCTCGCTTCGGCATCGCCCGCCGACGTCGCCATTCTTCTCCAACAACGTGACGTCGAATCCCGCGTTCGCCAACCTCGACGCCATCCCCAATCCCCCGACGCCACCACCGACGACGACCGCCGTCTTCCCATCGCCCACACCGCCCGCTCCCGCGCGCGCCGCGTCACCCCGTCGCGTCACCGCCGCCGTCCCGACGCGCGCGCCTCGTCGCCGCCCATCGCGCGCCCCATCCATCGCGCGCGCGATCCGCGCATCCGCTCGCACCACCGCTCGCGCCATCGCTCGCGCCATCGCACCGACGACACGACACGGCCTCGTTCGCGTCTCCGCTCGCGCGCGCGCGTGCGTCTCTCCCGACCGTCGTCGTCCCTCGCGCGCGGATAAGTTTCGTCGCGCATCCGATCGATCGCGCGCTTTTTCATCGACGCACACATAGCAGTAAAACAGACTCGACTACGACGATCACGACGTCCGCGCGCGAAGGACGGATGAGATACAACGACATGGAATTCGTTCGGACATGTGGTCAGCGTATGGGCAAACAGTGCGCACTCGCGCGCGCCCGCGCCACCCTCGATGCCCTCGTCGGCGCGCGGGACGTCGTGACGTCGCGCCAGTGTCCAGCACGACGATGTCCGCCGCGTTCGTCGCCGCGCAGAGCGCCCTCGGTGGCATGAACGGCGCCGCGCCGGTCGAGATTTCTCGACGAGGTGCGTCCGCGCGCTCGACGACGACGCGAACGACGATGACGACGATGACGCTGGCGCGCGATGGGCGGTCGCGAGAGGGGGGGCGCGGGATGCGCGCGATGTGTGGGCGTGGATGCGGACGCGAGGCGTGTGAACGCGCGGGAGAGGGGCGCGCGAACGATGGGAAATGCTATGGTTCAAATTCGTTCACGCGCGGGGGTGGTGGAAGACGCGCGCGCGGGGGGGGCGTCGGGGGTGATGAGGCTCATTTGAGGGTTTTAGGTCTTGACGCGCGCGAGAGAGAGCGCGAGAGAGAGCGCGATGACTGACGGTACGACGCGTGATTTTTTGTGAATGTAGGTGTTGGCTTGACGTTCGGTGTTGAAACCGAACAAGGGAAGTGGACGATGATCCGTCACGCGAAGAAGAACCCGAAGCTTAACAAGCCGGCGGATCAACGCAAGGCGCTCATCCGCGGCTTGACCACGGAGTTGCTTCGTCACGGCACGGTCACGACGACCATGGCGCGCGCGAAGGCGATTCGTAAGCCGGTGGAACACATGATTCAATTAGCCAAGGACGGTGATGACTACAAGCGACGCATGGCGGAGTCGTTCATCTACGATAAGGAGGTTGTCGACGCGCTCTTCGAGCAAGCCCCGAAGCGTTACGCGGACAGAAACGGTGGTTACACGCGCATCGTGCGCACGTTGAGCCGCCGCGGGGATAACGCTGAGATGGGTGTCATCCGTCTCGTTTAAATGTCCTGTAATGAATTTGGCTTTAGCGACGCTTACATTTTAATAGGTAAAACAATTATTTCCGATTTCAGCGCTCGGGCGTCGTCTTCGCTCCAAATTCTTTCTCATATTACATCGTGCTCAATCTCACTTTTTCTTCTTCGTCGGCGCGCTCTTCTTCCCTTTCTTCGGCTTGGGTTCCTCCTTCTCGCCCTCGGCGGCCCGGCGTTTCTTCTCCTTGTGTTCCTCAGCGAGTCGCGTCAACTCGGCGGCGCGCTTCTCCTTCTTCGCGATGCCGAGTTGCATCGCCTTATAAAGTTCGCGTTTCTTTCTGGGCAGGAGCATGTAGGACATCTTCTTCATCTGTTCGTCGGACGAGCCCTTCGCGAGTTGATCTCTCATTATCTTATCCTTTTCGCTGAGCGCCATGTCGGCGGTGAGTTTACTCTTCGGTTCACCGTCGGAGTCTTCCGAGGAGGACTCGTCCTCGTCCTCGTCCTCGTCCTCGTCCTCGCTCTCCTCCTCGTCGTCCTCGTCGCTCTCCTCGTCCGCCTTTTCCAGCGACTTGGAGTAGGACACGCCCTTCATCTCCGCTTCTAATTCCTTTCTGTAACGCTTCTCCTCCGCCAGCGCCTCTGCCTCCTCGTCCATCTCCTCGTCGCCCGCGTCCAACATCTTGACGAGCGGCACACCGTTTCTGATGGCACGCGCCTCCTCTTGAAGCTTGAGCAACGTCTTCGCGTACTCGGGCGTGTACCCATCGTCATCAGCGCCGACGAACGGACTCAAGTGCGGCGGCGGCTCGCAATCCGGCGCGTACTCCTCGGGAGGAATCAAAACGCGCCAGTTCGCACAGTCGCACACCCACTGCGGCTGCACGTACACCACCTTTGGATTGAGTTTCATGTTCTTCGTCGGTCTATCTATCACGACGTGCGTGATGCGCGCGTCGTCCGCGTCGAACGGAGACCCCTCACCTTCCCAGCACACATCGCCTCCGAACGATTTGATGATGAAAATCATCATGTTTCTCGGCACCTCGCGGTTGATGAAGAAGACGAGACCGTCGAAAATCTTCGAGCACTCGCGTTGGTCCTCCGTCATCTCACCGACGACGGTATCTTCGTCATCGTCGTCCATCCCGTCGTCCTCTTCATCCTCCTCGTCCTGGTGTTCCGCGATGAGGGCCAACTTCTCCTTCAAAGTCTGTGCGCGCGATTCCACCGCTCGCGCGGCGTCGCTCTCCGCGGGAAGCGCCGCGGCGTTGGCGGCGTCAGCCTTTTTCGCGAGCTGGTGCACGACGGCGGCGAGACCGGCCGCGGCGTCGTCCATCTCCTCGTTTAACACGGGAGGATATTGCAGACCCGCCTCTTTATAGAGCTTAAAGTTGACGAACGACATCAAATCGTGATAAAATTCGAGAAAGGTGAGCATGACGCGATAATCGACGTCCTCGGGCATGGTTTGCGCCAACGCGTGCGGCTCGAGCCACGTGACGTCTTCACCCTCAACGTTCGCCTCGTAATATATCCCTTTGACGGAGATAAACACCTTTCGCAGCGCGTGCGTGCGCATGCAATACGATTTGAATTCACGACTGAGCCTCTCAGACTTTTCCACCACCTCGGGCGCGATGTTGTGTCTGTTCACCGTCGGCAAGACGGCGAACAACGCGCACATGCACATCGGATCGTCCAAATCTCTCAACGCGTCCCGAAACGACGGATACCGCTCCAAGACCAAATGGCTCAATTCATACTGCGGCGTATTATCCCTCAACCGATCGAGCGCGACGTAATTTTGTTTCGCCTTGGCCCGCTTCAATTTCCTCGCGTACGCCCGAAGCTCTCGAAACTTTTCCAACAGTGGTTCGTGGTGTAAAAACGCGATATCCTTGACGTGATAATACGTCTTCCCCTGACCCTGCGTCTTCTTCTTCGGCTCTCGCGGGTGTATCCCCTTCAAAATGCACAACCGTCGGAAATCCCCGAGCTTGAGTTGCAAGCGATTGAGCGCCTGATTTCTCGTCACGTACCTCGACGCCGCCGATTTCGTCGTTCCTTTCTTCGCCTTGAGCACCTTTTTCGGCACCACCTTCCCGGTGGAGTTCACCGCGCGCTTCTTCCCACCGCCCATGGTGCGTCACACCGCGCGCGCGTCGCCGAGTGCGTCGCGTGCGCGCCGTCGTCGGCGTCGTCGTCACCGCGCCGCCGCCGCCGCCCTCGGGCGCGTGATGGCGATGGTTTTTTTATGTGTACACGTCGTGTGTTTTGATGGCATATTTGTGCGCTCGAACCCGTCGTACACACACGCACGCGCACGGACACGCGCACACACGCACGCACACGCGCACACCGTTCTCGACGTCTCCACTACGAGAACTCGCCTCCCATGGACGCACGATATCCCCCATCCCCTGTCACCTCACAGAATCACCCCCACACAGGCTTCATACGTCCCTCAACGCGGGTCTTCATCGCATATCTCATTGTTCAAAACACCCATCCACGGTCCCATCAATCGCCCCGTCGCGTCTCCGGATCGACCGCCTCGACGCCCTGGCACCGGTGGCGACGGACGTCGCGCGCGTCGTCACCTCGCGACGCGTCGCGCTCGCGTCGCGCGACGAACGCGGCGTCGTTCGAACGAACGCGAGGCGAACGCGGCGTCGCGCGCGATCGCGGTCGCGACTCTCGGACGAACGCGACGCGCATCGAGGGAGGTCGGTCGAAAGGTCACTCGGCCGCGTCTCGACTCGACTCGTCCGCGGGCGTCCTCCATGTCGCGCTCGACGGCGTCGACGCGCGGACGAGGGGTGACGTGCGAGATCACGATCGATGCGGCGGCGATCGCCTCGGCGGTCGGCGCGGCGACGAAAGGGATCGCGCGCGAACCGGGAGACGTGTACGCCTTCGACCCGGAGGCGGACGAAGGGCGCGAACGCGCGAGGGGAGAGACGAGCGCGTGCGAACGAGGGTCGAATGGACGCGACGCGACGACGAGTGGGACAGAGAGCGTGGTGATGCGCGAGGAGATCGCGGGGGGGAGACGGTGTTTCGAGGGGGAGACGTCGCGAGGGGCGGCGAAGGCGACGCCGACGCAGAAGAAGATAAAGGCGACGCCGACGCAGAAGAAGACGGAGACGACGATACCCGAGGGATCGATGGATGAACCGTACGTGCAATACGAGGATTTGTTCGGGGCGAGTGCTTTGTTCGCCAAGTCGAACAGTCGAGCACGATCGGCGCAGGCGGATATGTACGTGCAGGATTACATGGAGCGCCGCGTGTACGGATACGCGCACGCGAGCGTCAAGCGCAAGGCGCGCGGCGGGCGCGGACACAAGCGAGGGAGGCGAGAGTTGACGATGGAGCGACGAGTCGTCGGTGTGGGGCGTCCGGAGGATGCGTTAGATTTCGCCGATGAAGAGGAGCCGGCGTGTGGGCGGAGACACGAGCCGTTGCAGGCGCTGCCGCCGTCGTTTTCGGTTGCGCGAGGGGATAAGGTTCCGGACGGGGAGTTGTTATTGAAGCCGACGTGGATACAACGTCACGCGCGTCCGAAGGCGATCGAGAACAAGATGAAAGTGGAGCCGCGCGCGCTCAAGGTGAAGGATTCGATTATGAAAAAGACCAAGAGCGCGCCGAAGGGATTGACGGTGGCGGATGCCGCGCAGCGCACGCGCGCCGAGACGGCGCCGAGGCGCAAACGTTTCAAGGACGCGAAGACCAAGCTCCCCAAGGAGCAAGCGGTGCCGTCGTGTGATCCATCGTTGATGGATAACTTGAAGATGCCCGGAACGATCTTTGACGGTGACGACTTTTTGCACGACCACGACGACATGCAGTTTTGGGACGCACTCAACGACATTCACCATCCCAAAGAGATCGACGTTTGCGACGAGCGCGCGGGGACTCGAAGTCCATCGCCTGGATTCGACAGTGATGACACTGGATCACCGAAGCCGACGAGTAAGCACAACACGGTCGATAGGCGACTCAGAGCTCTCGAAAAGAAGCTCTTGCGCGGCGATTTCCACAAGCAATCGCCCATGTCCGAGCGGCGTCCGGCGAACAGGTCGACTTCGAATCATGAGGACAACGCCAACGCGGTGCAGCGACCGAAGAGTAAGACCGTCGACGACACGGCGCATAATATCGACAGCGAACACAAAAAGCGTTCGGTATCGGGTGGAAGCGATGGACAGCAAAATGCGACAAGTCTTCCGGCGGCGTCGGTTCAAGCGGAGATGCAGACACTCAAGGACACCATTTTGGCGCTTCAAAGGCGTCAAGATGAGTACGAGGAGGAGCGTGCGCGTCACGAGAAGTATTTGTACGATTTGTCTCGCATGCACCAAGAGCACACGAAGAGCTTGGAGAGCATCATCGACGTCTACCAAGGGCGATTGCAGGCGATGTCGCCGCAGTCACCTCGCGCGAGAGAGAGGCTCATGTCCACGGCGAGAAACACCGGCACTCCTCGCACAGCTCCCAAACTGGAGAGAATGGTTTACGATGAATTGAGTGGAGACCACCACGCGAGTCCGTCCGATCGATTCGACCGACCGATGCGGGCGCGCGGGCCGTTTTCCGAACCTCGACACGACGCGAATCGATATCACGACTACGACTCGGGCGTGGGTCGAGAGAGGCAGTTCAACCGAGAGCAGGCCGCTCGTCACTACGAAATGATCGCAGAACTCGCCGCTGAGTGTTCCAAACAACGCAATCGATGGGATCTGTAGACTTTTGTATCTTTGTTTTTTACGGCGGATGCGTCGACGGCGTTTTCGTACGCCGGCGTCCAACGCGCGGGACGCGCGGGACACCGCAGAAGTCTCGCCGTCCTCACACGATATTTTTTCATAGCATGCATGTATTTCAAGAATATGATGATTCAAATCAATCCACGCGACCGCCTCGCGCGACGACGCAGATTTGCAACGACGTTTCGTCTCGTCTCGACTCGATGAAAACGCACATCGTCACTCGCCGCCGCGCACCGCGCGCGTGCGCGTCCATCCGACGTCCCTCGCCTCGTCGCGCGTTGTCTTCTCTTCCTCGACGCCTCGTCGTCCGCCCTCGCGCGTTTCGACGCGCGGAGACGACCGACAGACATGCCGTGGTCTCAAAAAAGTTCTTTTGCCTCTGAGCAGTCAGTCGAGGAGGACGCCGACGACGCGTCCTCGTCGCCCGCGCGTCGCGAACGCGTCGACACGAGCATGTCCGGTCTAGACGAAAATGGTCGCGCCGCCGCCGACGCGTCGACGGATGCGTCGCTCGAGATGAAGCCGGCGACGCGGAGACTCGACGCCGAGGAACCGTCGGCGGAGGCGGAGGCGTCGTGTTTGAAACACATCGGCGAGTGTACGTGTAATCTGAGCACGCTCGAGGGACATGAGTCCATCCTTGCGACGTGCGTGAACATGATGGATCGCGAAAAGCGCGAGATCGAGGAGACGGAGACGCGGGTGACGAGGGAAGACGCTGAGTATCGCATGCGCGCGTTGCAGTGCGTTCGATTTCATTTGGTGGAGAGCATGATGCGAAGCGGCGTCCTGAATGGATTCTCGTGCGTCACGACGGCGCTCGCGGTTCGGTACTTGGACGTATTCTTTTTGACGAGCGGGTATCTGGTTCGAGGCGATTGTTCGTGGATGTATCAGCTCGTCGCGTCGGCGTGTCTCTTCATCGCGTGCAAATTCGAGGAACCCTTGCAAAACATCCGATCGAACATCGGACACCGATTACAAATGGCGAACGACATCTCGTTTGACATCGGGGCGTTGAAGAAGATGGAAACTATCGTTCTTCGCGAGTTACAGTGGAACGTCGCGCGCGTGACGCCGTTCAATTTCGTGCCGTATTTCTCCGTACTTCTCCTCGATTGTCACTGCGCCCCGTGGCTGCCTCCACGCGGAAAGCCCAATCTTCACAGTCGAATCCTGCGCGAGGCCGAGGTTCTCTCGTCCATCGTGTTGTACGATTCCGGCGTGTGTTGTCGATTTGGGAGCAGTGTCATCGCCAAGGCGATTTTATGCATCGCGTTCGCGAAGATTTCAGACGGAGTCACGTCTTCCATGGACGTCGCGCAACCGATCGTCCTGAATATTCTTCGAAAGATTCATAGGGACGCCCACGCGGATGATTTTGTCTCCGTCATCGACAACGTCATTTCGTGCGTACACCACATCGAAGGACTCAAAGAAACGTTGGATAATATATTCAACAACACGTCTCAATCGGGACAACAAGCGCAGTTGCAAAAGGTGGCGACGCCCGTCGCGTGACGATACCTCGAAATAGAATGGGACGCAATCTTCGCGTCCACGGCTTCACTTCGCGTGAAGATAAGACCTAGACATCAGCCTTGATATGTACAACGTAGCCGAGCGATACAAGGTTTGAATCTTCCAATCATCATCCTCTGGACCCAGCTCCATGAGCACGAGCGGTATAAAACAGAGAGACCAACAAACCGCGAAAAACATGGTCGATGCGATGAGGAACGCAAACTTGCTAAAAAAGGCAAGCGTGCACAGCCAAAGAATCGAACCACTTATGGTGGTTGTGATCGCCGAGGAAACGATGGATACACCCATCGTCCTCAAGGCGTATCGCGTTTTGTCGCGTCTGGTTTTTATTTCAGGTGGCGATTCGACGTAGGCGTTTCCTAAATGAATTCCGTAGTCGACGCTGAGCCCGATGAGAATCACCGCCGCGATCGTCTCGCGGATTCCCAAGTCCCAGTGCATGCATTTGTAAATACCGAGTCCGAGGACGCTCACGACGACGCCGGCGACGCACGCAGAACACGTCGAAGCGATCAAGAGATTGCCGGTGCTCACGCACAGAATGAAAAACGCCATGCAAAAACAAATTGATATACCCTGAAACGTGTTTTCCACCAACGTTTCTTGCATTCTCATCCACGTCCAGGCGATGTATGCGGTTTGAGAGCCACTTTCGACGCCCGTCGGCGCCGCGCTGTTGAAACCGTCCACCAAACGCTCAAACGCGTCGTAATAAACGCGCGACACGGACGCCGGAGCTTGGAGAGGTAGCGTTGAAATCGCGCTCACTCTGACGAAGAAGAGGTGCATGGGTTCAAAAGAATCACGGAACCCTATGTCGTTTGCAAACGTCGACCCCAACGCGCTCGTTCGAAACTCCCGCAGCCGAGTGAGAAAATCTTCGCGGGGCACGGGGAAATTTTCCGCGCCGACGTACTCGCGAAACGCTTCCATGAAACAACGCACGTCTCCCGTCAACGTGTTGTCCAAACATCCATTCCTGGAGCAAGGTGCGTGCCGGAGAGCGGCGCAACTGTTCAAGATATGCATTTGAGCCGCTTCGGATGTCACGTCGAAATCGTCGTCGAGACGTAAACGACCTCGAGAATCCAGATTCCATCGATTGACGCCAGACGTGTCCACGCCGTCGAGGCCCCAAAACACGTCCACGTGTACCTTGATATCCTCGGTCGAGCGCATAAACGCGGTTTGCTCCCTGTCGCTAAACTGTTGCGTCATATGCTTTGAACTGTACCAACGCTCGAGCTTTGAAGGAGTCTCGAGATGCAAGCAAAATTTGGCCGCCACGACAAACATCGCGACGAAGCCGCAAAGGAGACCGAGACGCAACCACCGACGACTGAGTGCGCGAAAGAACGGGTCGTGAAAGAACCGCTCGATCGGTCCCATCGAACGCTTCGAGTCGTCGCTCTCGCGACGCCTGAAACGCCTGAACAGTTCATGCCACAGCATCCTCTGCTCAAAGTGACGCGCGTAGATAACGAGCGCCGGCGGAAAGAGGAAAATATGCAGCACAAACATGACGCTGATCATGGTCGCCGACATAATACCGAACCCCGCGAGCGGCGTGATCGACGACCACGCGGTGGCCAAGAACGCGCCAGTCGTCGTCAACGACGTGACGAAAATCGCCTTCGACGCCCGGCGACTGCTGTACAGTAATCGATCCGAGAGAGACTCTCCGACGCCCGGCTCGTGTGCGCTCTGACGGTACGCGTCAAAGTAGACGAAGATGTCGTCCGCGCCGAGTCCCAACAGAATGAAAATCGACAGCGCCGTGATGTTTCCGACGTATTCAATGCGAAAGATCAATCGATAGATTAACAACGCGATCGGGAACGATATGAGTATTTCGAACATGCCCACGAAGGCGATGAAAAAGGATTGCGTGTTGACGGCGATGTAGAGCCACACCGCGCCAATGGAGCCGATCGTCCACGCCAAGTCGCTGGCGATGACGCGAGCGGCATCTTTTTGACGAAGGTACTCGGCGTCCCAACGCGTGATCAAGGTTGCGGGTGGCTCAGCCACGGCCGGTGACATATACGGACTGGAGACGATGCTTCCCGACATGCCGAATCGTCGGAAGAGCTCCGACTCGATTGGATCGAGAAATGACTTGAGCACTTTTTCCTGCGCTTCTGATCGATCCGACGCGCTCGTGAATCCTTGGAAAGGCGTTCCCATAAAGTATTTTGCGCGCGTGATGCCGACCACGTTGGATTCCGGGTCGAAATCTCCGAGAAAGTAGCCGAACGCGCGCGTGTCGTTGGCAAAGACGTCGCGCACCACGGCGTCGACGTCGCTCACGAGTTGACCCTCGCCGTCGTACCGCATCTCGCCGTCCGCGCCGACCGACGGGAAAAAGTACTTTATCGGTGATAACGGTGCGTGACATCCCAACGGTGCGTGCGACGCGACATCGTATCGCATCTGACAAAACGCGTCGTACCTCGACGTGACGACGCGCTCGAGCTCGCGCATCTCCAATACATTCTCTCGAGTGAACACGCTCTTCCCCGGCGCGGAGGACTCCCACTGGAACACGAACGTGCCGAGCACGTTCAATTCACTACGCTCGAGCTTCTCGCTTCCCTCGGACGCGTACCTACGCGATGTCGCGATCGAGTCAGTCGTCGTCTCGAACGCGTCGAACGCGCGCGAACGCCCCGCGCGAACCCGCGGACCACACACCACCGGCCCCCCC
>Ga0255743_10000937_pt1 | contig 25351 bp, 26 predicted proteins | sample 101ome_19_FD_179950 | JGI IMG/M metagenome (GOLD analysis project Ga0255743, IMG submission 179950) | Coastal salt marsh microbial communities from the Groves Creek Marsh, Skidaway Island, Georgia - 101405AT metaG (version 2) | ecosystem: Environmental > Aquatic > Marine > Intertidal zone >... | reverse complement strand
ATCGGGTCCAGACCAAATGGTAAATCCGATCGTCACGATCAAAGGATAACAGCGTACTCAAAAAGCTTTTAAAGCGCCCTTTCTCTGAAACGTGATAGGCAATTCCGATGTCTTGTGAATAAGCGGAGTTGAATGCGATCCAGAGAAACACAAAGGCAGCATCGCGATCGTCATCCTCACGAGCTGCGCGCTGCAACCAACTTATGGCTCGATGCACTCGAAGCCCAAGACTGTCTCCAAAACCATCTCTTAACGTGCGCTGTTTGTTTTTCAGATTGTCCGCATCGGTTCGCGTGATCACAATCACCTCCTCTGTCTTCAGAAAGAGTCTACCTTGTTGTCATGCAAACGGAGAGCGTCTGCATCATGGTGAAATGATAAACGCTGGGAATATGGCACTTCGGCCTCGGCCGCGGTAGCGCGACATGCTGGGGATGACGAAGACGAGTCTGTGATGTGAAACTATCAATTCTCGGAATCCGATACCGAGGAATTGTACGGACTTCATGGGTCTTTTCACACGCCACTTTGAGACGTTGCGGGGTTTGGTGATTGCCATCATGGTCGTAATGAAACGCCCGACACGCAGCACTTGCCTGAAATGACACAAGCGCGGTAATAGCCAACAAACAAATCCGAATTCCATGACGCATTCTTCAAGAATCGGACGACTCAGCCGTTTATTGAGCATTCAGTTTGACTGCAGCAAGCGACGATGCATCACATAGCCCGCCATAAAAATCACAACAGTCACCAGGAGCGACCACAGAGAGCCGGTTGCAAGCCCTGTAATGGCCTGACCTGTGTTGCATCCAAGCGCGAAAATCCCACCGACGCCCATCATCATCGCCCCTAGAAAATAGCGAGCATGGTCACTTGCTGAAGCGAAAGTTTGCCATTGAAATTCTCCACGAACCATCGATGACAAGCAGGCTCCAACAAGCACGCCCAAAATCAGCGTGACATTAAATGTTGGCTCAAGACCGGATGCCAGTTGTAGGTAGGTCATGGCCTCACCGATGGGTGCCACAAAACTCAAAGAAACAGGGGCCATCGGATCAAAGTCATCGGCACCGAGGACAGATGTGATTGACCAAGAACCAGCAACCAAAAGGCCGACCAACAGACCGCCCACCAGATGTCGATTCAATCCATGACGAAATGCAAAAACACCAATGACTCCTGTGACGCCCAGAATCGCGACCCAAGCCAAGGATGGCGCGAGCAACAGAATGGACTCTGTGGGTAACTGTAAGGCTCCGGACTGTTGCCATTCGACTCGAGTTTCCGCCATCAATCCTTTGAATGTGGCAAAAGCTGATAATCCAATGACAAAAAGACCGAACCAAGCACGTAAATTCCCAGAGCCGCTGAGAACCACCAATCGGGCTGGACAGCCGCGCGTTAGCATCATTCCAGCCCCAAAGATCGCAGCACCTGTAAGTGTTGTCCACCAAGAGAGCGATTCAGGGAAATAGACGGTTTGACTTGAGTTTAAATGGCCATCCAAGATCATCCACTGAGTCATTGGGACTGCAATCAACAACGCACCTAGCCAGCCGGTGAGCGTGATTCCGCCCTTCCCCTCAGCGAGGTCCGAGATCCCACGGCGCACGCAAAATGCGGTCGATTGGGCGACAGTTCCGTATAAACATCCGACGATGAAGCCGGTTAGGACGTAGAGGGTACGAACGTCTAGCTCTCCCACCATGACTCCTTAAGTTCAACTCGCGATGGCAACAGGAACTGGCCTCGGACGCCCCGTTTGATCCAAGGCAACGAAAGTAAATAATGCTTCAGTCACTTTTTCTGTTTCGTCGCCATCGCGCGCACGCCGCCATGCCTCGACCCTGATCTTCATCGATGTCCGACCCACAGACTCAAGCTCTGCAAACAAAGTAACTTCATCACCTACGCGCACAGGTTTTAAAAAATGTATGCCATCAACAGCGATGGTCGCGCTTCGTCCTCTAGCTATGCGTGCCGCAGTGTTACCCGCGGCTAGATCCATTTGTGCCATTAACCAACCACCAAAAATATCGCCAGCGGGGTTGGTATCTGCAGGCATTGCAATTGTGCGGATTGCAGGATCATGCCCAGGGAACTTTTGGCTCATAATTTTTCGTTTCACATTAACCAACCTGCCGCGATGAATCTAAGCGAGCAACCACAGATTTTGCGGATCTTAAAGCTTCTTCAGCTCGTTCGCGGGGAGACAAGCGAGGCGACTCTGCGTCCCTTGGGACCTCAATACTGTATACCTTACCTTGAGGTAAAGCACTTAACATCCCGACCAGATCAATGTCTCCTGATCCTGGAACTAATCGGTCAGAACGCGCCGCATGAATCAGTTGCTCTGTGGTTGGACTTTCCAGTCTCGGCGCGTCGCAGAGCTGTATATAGTTAACCAAGTAATCTGGGATTTGAGTGAGTGAGTGGATGCTTCGATCACTACGTTCCCAGTGTAATGCATCCACAAGTAGGCCAGCGTTACTCTTATTTACAGCTCTCAAGATCTCAAGACAGTCCGTCGAAGTTTTTACCGCCGTCCAGGGCATAAATTCTAGATCACCGGTTAGTCCGTACTGAGCCGCGTGCTCCAGAAATATTCCGTAGTTATCAATCAGCCGCGCCCTGTTGAGATCGTCCCCAACTACAAGAACATGTTTAGCTCCTAGGTAAGAACATACTTCCAAGAAAGGCATCAGTGCCTCAAGATTGAACGATTTTCCGATTCGTACAACCTCAGCATCGGCGACCTGAATTCCTGTGTCATTTAATGCGGAAAGGACATTTCGCTGCTCTGAACGGTCGTTTGATAAAGAATATGGCCCATCAGTACCTGCGGGAAGTAGGCGAAGTCCGACGCAGTCGTAACCTGTATCAGCAGCAATCTTCACCATATCGATGGGGCTGATATCCTTTACAGTCAGAAACGCGAGTGAAAATTTATGTGACATGGGCACGCTATCAAACATCTACGAAGAATGACCCCTATTCTCTTTCTCTATTTACCGCTTAATTACTGAATGCTGCGATACAATCACGTCTTTTGTGGAGATATCTTTGAACCTAAAACTCGGTCTCATCGGAAATGCTATCGCAAAATCGCGAGCTCCATCACTGCACCTATTCTTAGGTAACTTACACGGGTTTAAACTTACGTACGATCTCTTTGATCCGATAAGTAACCAAAACGATCGTTTTATCGCTCAATTAAAAGAGCTGCAGGATCAGGGATATAGTGGTTGCAATATCACTTACCCGTTTAAACAGATGGCTATTGAATCGGTCCAAAACTGTGAAGCATCGGCTCAGTTGGTCGGCGCGACAAATACGATAAAGTTCTCCACAGAGACACACGCGATAAACACCGACTACTCAGGGTTTGTTCGCGCAATCACCTCGAAACTAGATAAGTATGAAATCGGCTCCACTCTCATCCTGGGAGCTGGAGGTGTCGGGCGCGCCGTAGCCTTCGGACTCGCCTCATTTCCTGCTGGGGTCTGCCGTATATTCGATCCATCAGCAGACAAAGCCCTGGAATTGGTAGATGCACTGCGCAAACACGGCTTTGATGCGGAGATTGTTTGGCCATCAGAGCTGGAAAAAGTCAGTCAAACAGTCGAGGGGATCCTGAACTGCAGCACAGTCGGCCACTACAAGTCCCCTGGGATGCCAATTAATCCAGAATATATTGGACACCAAAAGTGGGCATTTGACGCGGTGTACACGCCACTTGATACAGAGTTTCTGAAGACATGCCGACAAGCAAATCTAAGGATTGTGTCTGGCTTCGAGTTGTTTTTTTATCAGGGCCTGGATTCCTTCGAGTTCTGGACAGAGCAGAAAGCAGACGAGAAAGATGTCAGGGAGGCATTTATCCGTGAGTCTGGCATTGACGCAAGCCTTATCTAAGCCTAGCTAGAAAATCTTGCACTTCAAGAAGAGATGGTATCGAGCTAGACGCTCCCCGCCTAGTGACTGACATCGCTGCCGCTGCCATCGCAAATAAAATCGAGTCCCGGAAGCTTTCTCCGTCGACCATTGCGGCTGCAAGCGCACCGTTAAAGCAATCACCCGCCGCGACCGTGTCTATCGCATCAACGATAAATGCCGGTAACCACTCTCCCTGGACGCCATCCTCACTATACGCGACCCCCTGTTCACCCATGGTAAGAATTACGGCCTTGAAACCACCCCGTTTCACTAGTGCGATGGCGCCTTGGATCGCGTCTTCTGAGGAGCAAATCTTCTGGTTCAGCAAGCGTTCAGCCTCGTGCTGATTGGGGGTTAGGATATCGACAACGGTAAAGACATGGTCTAGATCGTTTTTCGGCATCGGCGCGGGGTCTAGGATCGTCACACCGCCGGCCTCAGATATTTTCTTCATTACCTCAAGGGTCTCCTCGAGAGGGGTCTCTAACTGACACAGCCCCACCGCTGTTCCATCAAACGTTAGTTCAGAAATCTGCGAAGAGGTCCACGAGAAATTCGCGCCACCGGACACTGTAATTGAGTTGTCACCGTCCTTATCCACGTGGATCAGCGCCATCCCCGTCGGGCTCCCTGAATCACGACGAATATCAGACGTTGCCACACCCAGCGTAGCCAGCTCCGACTCCACAAATGAACCGAAGTGGTCGGCGCCGACCGCACCAATGAATCTAACTGGGGCTTTACTCAAGCGACTCGCCGCCACGGACTGATTGAGGCCCTTACCCCCGGCCCCGATTCGATAATCAGACCCATGTTTAGTCTCACCTAACTTCGGCAAGCTCTCCACGTCTACAGATATATCGACGTTGGCTGAACCGAACACTATGACTGCCACTGTGCGGCTCTCAGTGCCTGAATTTTTCCGCGGTAGTACTCTGTGCCCTCTTCAATTTTTTCGAGAATAGTCTCCAGCGCCCAGTGCTTCTCGAAGATGTCTTCGGGGACGGCCCTCGAGAATGACGACTGGATCGTACCCAGTCGTTGGTGATATGCCTTGGCCAGCTTCGGGTACCCCATCCCCTCGGTCGCCGCGGAAAGGACCAAGAACCGGGCCAGTTCATCTGCAAGCTCTGTATGTATCTCGCCCTCGTCTTGAAGCCATCGATATAGGTCAGGATGAAAGTTATTAAAGACCCCGCAAAAGCCACTAGCCCCAGATTTCATTGCCTCAAATGCGATCGCGGCGTTCGCGTTACTAACCACAAGATTCGAGTTTTTTGTAAGCTCTAATCGACGTCGAACAATCTGCAAGTCGCAGGACACGTCTTTAAGGATCACAAACCTTGGGTCTCGCGCGAAATAAGTGACTTCATCGTCTGATAGTAAACGCCGGTATGGCGCAGGGCACTCGTAGAGACCGAGATGCAAATCGGTTGGCAACTCTTGTTTTAACGTCTCGACAGTTTCGAATAGGTGCTCGGATCCCATATTATCCGGGTCTAAACGGTTCGTGACAAAAACCAGGCAATCGATACCTGTGTTAGCTATTTGGGTCAGCTCAGTGATTTGCTCTTCTAGAGTTACTCCTACATGGCCCGACGCGATAACTGGCACGCGACCATCGACCACATCGACCGTAAAACGCGCGAGCGCTTCACGCTCATCCAGGTCCAGGTAGAGCATTTCCGAGGACTGGCAGACAGCAAATAAAGACTCACTGCCTTGCTTCAAATACCAGTCTGTGAGTCGTTTTTGACTTTCCCAATCGATGCCTCCGTGATCATCGAAAACCGTCAGCATGACCGGGATAATCCCTTTTATAGTGTTAGTCATTTAGACAATTCCTTCTATCTGATTAAGAGCGTCGGCTACACCATCTGAGATACTAGATGATCTCAACCTTTAACGATCTACTGATCCAAGCGGATCCATGCGCCGCCCCTTTCATTTGAGGCAACAGCGGCCTCAATAAATCTGACACCCCTCACTCCGTCAGAGATCAGAGGATGAGCAACTAGATCAGCCGGAATTGTCCGTCTGTCCCGCCTTGCGGCAACAGACACTGAAAACTCGGTGTAAAGATTAGCCCATGCCTCAATAAGACCCTCCGGAAAACCACGCCCAGTCCGCACTAGTCTCTCTACGGAAGGGCTTACACCGTGTCCATTTCCACGTGTAATAATCTGGTCCGGTTTCCCAAAAATATTGAGCTTCAGACGCTCGCAATTCTCCATATCCCACTCGAGGCCACCAAGTTCGCCAAAGATTCTCAAACGCAGACCACCCCGGTTACCCGAGGCCAGACGAGAAGTAATTAAAGTACCCGGTACCTGATTGGTGAATTCGAGGGTCATAAACGCTGTATCCTCAAGCGATTTAGGTGCGCCGCATACATGAAAGTCAGCCTTTAAACGCTCCAGATCTAATCCCGAAACAAATTGGGCAAGATGAATGGCATGGGTTCCTATGTCACCGACACAGCTTGTTGGACCTGATTTTGCCGGATCTAAGCGCCATTTGATGTGCGGACTTTCCTCTATGCCCTCTGGAACCATCCAATCTTGCAAAAATTCAACATGGATCTGGTTTATTTGGCCCAGAGAACCAGACGCAACAATTTCTCTGGCTTGTCTAACCATTGGGTAGCAGGACATTACGTAGCTGACCGCAAATACTAATCCGGAGTCTTGCGCCTGTTGTTCAAGATCAAGCGCTTCAGCCAGGGAATTAGTCAAAGGCTTGTCGCATATTACGTCAATGCCCGTAGCAATAAATGCGGTGGCAACGTCCCGGTGCAGGTGATTAGGAGTCGTAACCATCACTGCATCAATCCCTTCGCTTCTCGACGACTCTATCTCAGCCATTGTTTGAAAATCGCAATAACACCTGTCAGCGTTAATATTGAAATCTCGACCGCGCTCTTTCGATTTTTTTTCGTCCGAAGATAATGCCCCAGCAACGATGTCCCAGCGACCACTCATCGAAGCGGCCAAGGCCTGGGTCCTCGCAATACGTCCACCACCAACAATACCAAGCCGTAATGGTCTCGATAACCTTGGATATTCGTTATCAATACTAATTTTTTTGGGTAGCAGCACTACAGGATTCCTCTGTCAATCTGGAGGTGAGGCACCCTCGGGCAATACCTCTATCGCTAGAAATACGGAGGGCGTAATCGTTTCATATTGATGCCAAGGGTACTCACCGTTTTGAGTGTACATCGGCCGATGAGTGTTACCGGGGGCCATGAGTTCTTCGAAATATAGAGACGAGAGATCCTTCGAGAGGCACTGCTGCATCTTCCCTAGTCCTACAACCTGAGTGTGGACCTCTCTATATCCGGGTACTGGACAAAAGCTATGGTCTCTGTGGAGTCCGACATTCAGTGGTACGGTTGCCGAGTAGTAAAACGTAAATCCCTGCTGACCCACCCATTTCTTTGGAGACATGTAGTGGCCCACATTCCGAAGCCGCTCCTCTTTACGAACTTGATAGGCACTCGGCCAGAACTCACCTACTTGATCACATAATTCTTGTTCCGATAAATCAGGTCGTAAGTTTCTAATCAAGATCGCCTGTTCCACGTTAACGAGATCAGTTCCCATGACATAGTTAGACTGGAATTCATGAAGTTTCTGTTTTTCGATCGTGATCGGATTCGCTGAGAGATTCACAACGATTGCTTTCGAAATCACTGGGAGACTTTGCTCGCCCTTAACTAGCTCGAGCGAGAAAAAAGGCTCACCGATATCTATTTTTGTCATGCTCATTCAGCAAAATCCTCATCCATCGGCATCGGATCTGGCCGCTTAACAGTGCTTGATATCTCTTGAAAACGTTGAGCTCTTGCAGACTCCTCAATAGCAATCAATGCCTCCAAGACATGGAATGCAAGCTTGCCGTCGGCCCTGGGCTCTCTATTTTCAACTCTGGCCTGGGCCAGATCTCTCAAACCCAGACCCCTATAATTCGCATTATATCCATACCTATTTTCCGCAACGAGCCATTGTTCTGGACGATCGATGGGTCTTGGCTGGAACTCCCAGCGGCTGTCTTTACGCCGACGGAACCATACCGGGCCGTCGAAATTGTTCGCGCCATGGACTGGATCCAAATCTGGAATACATATCGACCCCTCGGAGCCATAAATTTCGAGCCGAGGGGTCTCGCTTTCCCAAACATCAAAGCTCATAGTCATGCTACCTATGACCCCGCAATCAAACTCAATTAGAGACAAGGAATGCGTGTCGATCTCGACGTCAATTATTTCCCCATTTCTGGGTCCGTTCTCAATCAGTCGAGTGTTTGTGCTGCGGTTACTCATGCCGCAAACTCTAGTCATGGGACCAAATAAAAATACGAGCACGGTGAGGTAGTAAGGGCCTAAATCCAACAAAGGTCCGCCACCTTCCTTGTAGTAAAAGTCAGGGTTTGGATGATGTCTCTCCACCCCATGCGTCCCAACATGCGCAGTAAATCCCGAAGGCTTACCAATGACGCCCGAATCGATCAGCTTCCTCACAGTCTGCCATCGCCCCCCCATGAAGGTATCGGGAGCATTTCCGATCAGCAATTGACGCTCTGCCGCAAGATCGAGCAGCTGTTGTCCTTTGTTCAGTGACGTCACGAATGGCTTTTCTGAGTAAACATGTTTACCAGCCTCAAGCGCCGCCTTGGAGATATCGAAATGGGCGGCGGGGATTGTTAGGTTTAGAACACATTCAATTTCATCATCAGATAGCAGTTCCTCGGGGCTCAGTACCTGCGGCAGGTTGAATCGCTTCGCCTTGAGTGAAGCCTCTTCTCGGTCAAGACTTGCGCATGCAATAACATCGAGCTCTTCGAACTTCATACAATTGGTTAGATAGATGTCACTAATCCGGCCTGTGCCTATCAGTCCCACCTTCATCAAAGCAACATCCTCACTAGTAGCCAAGTGATCGCGGCGCCCACAGCACGATTTCTGGAAAAAGAATCATTATCACCAAGGCGGAAATAAGAATTCCTAAAAATGGCCAAATTTCGCGAATCATCTCTTTTAGGGGTATCTGACTCACAGCGCTTATCACGAACAAAAGGATCCCATACGGGGGGGTGATCAAGCCGATCATCGAGTTCACAACAATCAGCACTCCGAAGTGGATTAAATCAATACCCAGCGCGTTACATGTCGGAATGAAGAGTGGAACAATGACAAGGATGATGACTGTCGCATCCAGGACGCAACCCAGTAACAGGACCAAAAGGTTGACCAGCAGTAGGAAAGTCAATGGACTGATATCCGTCCCAGACATTACGTCTGAGATCATCATAGGGACGTTTTCCTGGATCACTACGTACATCAAAATCATAGAGGCGCCAATGACTACTCCCACGGCAGCAGCTGATTTCGCACTCTCGACGAAGACCTCGTAGAGCGTCATGAACTTCAATGTTCGGTAGAGGAAGGCCGAGACTAAAAGCGCATAGAACGCCGCGATAGCAGCAGCCTCTGTAGGCGTTGTCACACCCGTGTAGATGCAGGTCAATAAGATCACCGGCATTAGTAACGCAGGCGCAGCGTTTAGCGTGATCCGAGGAAGTTGGATGAGTGGAACAGCTTCTTCCTGCCCAAAGCCTCGCTTGTATGCTATCCAAGCGTTTGTCCCCATAAGCACACCGGCCATGATGAGTCCTGGAACGATGCCACCCAAAAACAATGACGCTATCGATGTGTCCGAGACAAGTGCGTAGAGAACAAGGGGGATCGACGGGGGAATGATGGGCCCTATGGTCGCCGTCGCGGCAGTAATTGCGGCCGCGTAGCCGCGACTGTATTTACCGCTCTTTATCATCATCTCGATAATTAACTTTCCGATTCCCGCGGCATCAGCTACCGCAGAGCCAGACATACCGGAGAAAATTAAACTTGCCACAACATTGACATGACCGAGACCACCCCTGAAGCGACCCACTAAAGCGATACAAAATTTAAGAAGTCGATCCGAGATGGACCCGGCGTTCATAATATTTGCGGATACGATGAAAAGCGGTACAGCGAGCAGAAGAAATCCATCAAAAAGACGCTGCACCATAGTTTCCCCGGCAATGGCTAAGTCTTGCCCTGCTAGTCCCAAATAAACGAGAACCCCGATGATGATCGCGTACGCGACGGGCATACCAATCGCAGCGGTACCGAACAAGGTTAGCAACCCGAGAATCAATTCAAAACTCATATATCGGCCTTGAGTTTGTTGTGATCTTTATGAAATTTTCGATCAAGACCCAGAGCTTGTACTAGCACGAAAATATATCTGACCACTAGCGCGACCATCAGGATAACGTAAGGAGCGAACAGCCACTTGATCGCTATTTTGTCGCCAGTAATGGGAATTCTCAGTGTTTGAATCTTTTTAAGATCCATGAGACGACTTCCAAAGATCGCTTCCCAAACCGGAACAAAAGACCACACCATCGCACTCAAAACTGTGAGTGCTACAACAATTTTACAAATCAAGCTCCATCTGGGAGACATAGCCTGAGTGAAAACGTCAAAGACAACATGATCACGCTCTCGCACGACGAAAGCGCACCCAAGGAAAACCAGCCAGACCCACAAAAGTGAAATCAAATTTACAGTCCAACCGATAGGTTCAACGGAATCGAGCCACAGTGCTACAGAATCAACTGGGATGAAGGTACCTAATTTAGGCGCGTAACGGGCAAAGATTTGTGACAGAAAAGTGATGAAAATCGTAGCTAGAGTTAAGGCTAAAATGAAGTTAACGAAGCGGTTGGACCAATATCTTAATTTAACAATCATCAATCCAACCGCCCCTCAGATAAGGATGCTTAGTTTCCTAAAGCATTGATCTTACCAAGAACACCCTTAGGCCAGCTAGCTGCGGCCTCGCTTCCGACATACTGAGCTTGGACGTGCTCTCGGAACGCCTTTAGATCCGGGGTATAGATCTCTACGCCCTGACTACGAATAAAGTCAGCCAGGTTATTCTCCTTGTCTAGTTGCTTCAAACGACCCCACGCAGCAGCAGCGTCAGCAGCTCGTTGTACCGCCATTTGTTGGTCAGCAGTTAACCCATCCCACGTTTTCTTTGAGAATGCGATGTAGTTCAGATCGACAAGGTGTGACGTCAAGGCGATCTGCTTAGTCACCTCATAGAACTTCTTATCTACGACGGTTGGTAACGGATTGTCCTGCCCATCGACAGCACCTGAAGCGAGGGCCGTGTAGACTTCATTAAACGCAAGTGGGGTCGGCGACGCGCCAAGCGCTTTACCGAGGAATTGCCACGCGTCTGTGCCAGGCATGCGAAGGTTGACACCAGCCAAATCTGCAGGGGTCATCACGTTCTTCTCTGAGCGAGGGAAACGGAGATTCACGTGTCTCCGACCAAGATACATCACCGACAGGAGCTTGACCCCCAATTCGTCCTCAACCGTTTTCTTAAACGGATTCATCAGTGGGTCATTAAAAACGCGAACCTGATGCGCAGCATCTTGATGTACGTAGCCTGTCGCAAAAATCGAGAACTCAGGGAAAAACTGAGCCAGTTCCTGTGCAGAAGCAATCGACATTGTTAGATTTCCGCGGCTGATAGCCTCCAGCTCCGTACCCTGAGCAAACAATGATCCGCTGTAGCCCGCCTTAAAGTTTGCAAAGTTAGCGACCATTGGTGCGAAGACTTCCCGCATCGCGACCGATCTCATATCGGTCTCCGTACCCGATGTTGCGAGCGTAAATGTCATCGACGGAACATTATTCGCGGCATGAGAGCCAAATGAAGCAGCCATCAGAACTCCGGCTGTAGCCAGCGCCGCCCCTACCTTATGGATTTTCATTTTTCTTAACATTTGTATCCTCCTCGGATAATTTTGGCACATCCATTGTGCGCCGGTTTCACAGTTCTTTATTGACTGCTATTTATTACCTCAGCCAGCGACAACTCATCAGACACCTCAGTCGTCTCACGGTTGACATCTAACTGAACTAATTCATGGGAGACCGCCGCACGCTGAATAGCGTCGATAACCTCCAAGCTTTTAGTTCCCTCCGCACCTGAAACCAACGGTGGTTCCATTCCTAAAATCACTCTACGGAAGTGAATGATCTGATTAATCAGCGGATCTGAGTTAACGATTTTCTCAGGCTCGGATCGCATCGGGTTCCACCAATCGAGAGCGCCCTCGTGTCTCCAAACCTTTAAGTCTGGAACAGTGATTGAAGCCTCACTTCCCCCGATGAAGTAAGTGCTCTGCCCAGTTGATGGATACGCTGGATTCTCATCCGACGTAAACTCCCAACTCCAAGGCGATACTATGCTGTCAGATACAGAAACGGTCCCTATCGCTCCACTGGCGAATCGCAAAATCGCAGACGCCAGGTCCTCGTTTTCATAGCCCCGCTTCGCGCTTGCAAACTGCGCCTGAACGGCCACTACCTCGCCACAGAAGTACCTCATCAGATCGACGTCATGTACCAGATTGACGGACACAGGACCCGCCCCCTTTTGTTTACGCCACGGCGCATTGTTAAAGTAGTAATCTGGTTTGTAGAACCAACAAATCGTATTGATCGCGCGCACATCGCCGATTTCACCTGATCTAATGAGGCCGTGAGCCCGTTGATTGATCGGATTAAACCGGCGGTGGTGTCCGACCAGTAATTCGACGTTCGCTTGAGCCGCTTCTCTGGTTAATGCCTGCGCCGCGGCCAGATCATCAGATATTGGTTTCTCGATGAGTGCCGGAACACCTGCCTCAACACATTGTCTTGCGTGCAAGATGTGCAGTGTCGTTGGAGAGGCGATAATCACCCCGTCGGGTTTGAAATTCTCGAACATCTGAGTGATATCAGCAAAAATAGCGACCGACGGGTCAACAGCCGCCCGGGAGGCACTGCACTCTGGCTCGACGATCGCAGCAAGCTCGACAGACGGGGCGACCTCGATGGCCTCTGCGTGGCGCTGCCCGATGAGACCGAATCCTACTATCGCAAGCTTCGTCAGTTGACCCGAATCTTTTTGCATCATCTCTAATAAAAAGCTTCATTTTTCTTATATGACAAAAAAATAACATCATGTGATTTTGAAATCATCATATATTTTTCCGGGTTTCTTGAATTTGATATATCCTCTGATTGGTGAGAAAAATATCAATCTTTGAGGAAGGTCGTTACCCGTGAATACTAATGAGCTCGAATTCCTTGGTGGCCTGCGAAGTACTACAGTCACTCAATCGACTTACGATCGTATTAAACTGGACATTGTCTCTGGGAAGCTATCGCCAAAACTGAAACTCACCCTTCCGTTAATGAAGAATCAATATTCCGCCAGCGTATCCACCCTCCGAGAAACGCTTAATCGGCTCGCCAGCGATGGGTTTGTGACAGCCTCCCCACAGAGAGGATTCTTCGTTACCCCTGTCTCCAAACAAGACTTGATTGAGATCGGAGGGCTCCGAGCGCTTCTCGAGTGTCACGCAATCAAAGAATCGATACAGAACGGAGATCCCGACTGGGAAGGCAGGCTTGTGGCTGCCTACCACAAACTAAGAATTGAAGAGACCAAGATGTTGTCAGGTAACGATTCCGATAAGATATTATGGAAACAACGTGACTGGGAATTCCACCTCGCCACAATCAGTGCCTGCAACTCACGGAATCTGCTCTCTTTACACGCCATAGTATTCGCAAAGTATCTCAGGTATCAGTTCCTGGTCTTGACCAACAGAGGAGAGGCCGCTGCGTTGGAACACAAGCAATTATGCGACGCAGCCCTGGACAGGGACTCACAAAAAGCAGAAACAATCCTAACCCAACACATTACCGGTGGACTTAATCATGCGCTTGACGCAATGTGGCCTCATTCGCAGTTAGCTGCAGAGTCATAACATGCGCTATTCAATCGCCACCGTCTGCCTTTCAGGGACACTCGAAACCAAGATAACGGCTATCTCAAAGGCCGGGTTTGGCTTCATCGAGATCTTCGAGAATGATCTAGTCATCAGCAAAAATTCGCCAGAAACAATCGCAGCAATGATTAACGACGCTGGGTTAGAAACAATTGTCTATCAACCGTTCCGTGACTTTGAGGGCCTAACAGGGAAACTCAGGACCAAAGCGTTTGATCGGGCTGAACGGAAGTTTGATTTGATGACAAGGCTTGGTACCGACCTGCTGATGGTGTGCTCCAGCGTCCACCCTGCGGCAACACCAGGGATATCCCAAGTCGCCGACGATTTGCATGAACTCGGTGAGCGGGCCGCTCAACGAAACATGCGGGTCGCTTATGAGGCTCTCGGTTGGTCGCACGTTGTTTCAGACTACAGAGATTCGTGGGAGGCGGTAAGAAGAGCCAACCATCCCGCGCTGGGACTTTGCCTCGATACCTTCCACATCTATAGCAGGCAGACCGAGATAGATAGCGTCGCAAACATACCAGGCGAGAAGATCTTTCTTGTGCAGATAGCCGACGCTCCGAAGCTCAGTATGGATCCACTATCGTGGTCGCGACACCACCGTTGTTTCCCGAGTCAGGGTCAACTTGAACTCGATAAGTTTATGGATCAACTCAGGCGAACCGGCTATGAAGGGGCTCTTTCGCTTGAGATTTTTAACGATCAGTTCAGGGCCGGTAACGCAGACAGCGTGGCGTTAGATGGTCACCGCTCACTGATCTACCTCAACCGTTCCCCTGACAAAAAACCGAGCCCACAACCAAACGAACTAGAATACTCAAAGGAGCCAACTGGTGTGGAGTTCATTGAGTTTGCTGTTGGCGACGCAGAGTATCCAAAGCTCTCAGCAATTCTTAGAGGACTTGGCTTCTCTTTCACAGCAACTCACAAAGCCAAACATGTAGAGCGATGGACGCAGGGAGACGTCAATCTGGTTTTCAACCGAGAAGACGGATCGTTCGCAAACCGATACTACAATCTCCATGGGTTATCGGTCTGCGCCTACGGGCTATCAGTGGACAAACCTGGCAACATGGTTACGAGGGCGAATCAATTAAGCTACCCCGTGTTCTATGGGGATCCCAACACGGACACCCATGGGCTCCCTGCAATTATGAGCCCCGAAGGTGCTCAGCTTTATTTCGTTGACCCCAATGAGCAGAGCCCACACTGGGATCGAGAGTTTGTTGGTAATGCTGAGGCAACGCAGAACTCATGGATTGAGACGATCGATCACATCGCGGTGACTATGGATCACGAGCAGTCCCTCCAGGCTACTTTGCTACATAAGGCCCTGTTTAACCTGAACCCAACATCGCCCTTGAACGTTCTTGATCCCTCTGGGCTCGTGCGGTCACAGGTCTTCGAGAGCACGGATAAAAACGTGGCGTTCACGATCAACAGCTCCGGCGCCAGACGCACGGTCGCGTCGAAGACGCTCGAGAAGTATGCCGGCTCTGGCGTGAACCATATCGCGTTCAGAACCGAGAACATCTTTGAGATTGCAGAGCGTATGCAGCACCTCTCTATAGAAATCATGGACGTGACAGACAACTACTACGACGATATCTCTTCTCGATTTGATTTAGCGATCTGGGATATAGAACGCTTAAAACGACTCCACATCTTGTATGACGAAGATGAATTTGGCTCATTCTTTCAGATATTTACGAAACTTATCTATGGAAGATTCTGTTTCGAGATCGTGCAGCGGAATGGCTACCGCGGTTATGGGTTCCCGAACGCCCAGCTCCGGCTGACAATGCAGGCGGCCGACATAGATAAACAGCATGTTTGAAGTGATGGGCGTCGTGGCGCCAATTTTTCTTCTGATATCGCTTGGTTTCCTCTCGATCCGGCTTGGATGGCTTTCAACTGAGGACTATTCGTCGCTTACATCGTTCGTTATGAAGATTTCCTTTCCTTGCCTACTTCTCACCAAACTCAGTGCTATCGACCTTACCCAACATTTTCGTACGGATATCCTTTTGATTTTTGGGATTTGCTCGATCTGTCTGGCCGTCGGATCAATTCAATTTTTCCGTCGGATTCTTGGTCGTGAAGACACTCTGGCTACTCTCCAGGGCGGCATTGGAGTATCTCTGAGTAATAATGGTTTCATTGGCTACCCAGTACTATTTATGGCTTTTGCAAGCCCGCCGATGACGACATACGCAACCGTTCTACTGGTCGAGAACCTCATCATGCTTCCACTGATCATTTTTCTGCTCAATCGCGCATCACCCTCGCGACAGGCTGCTATAAGCCAGAACAAAGTTGTGGTCATTAGCCAGCTTGTAGTGAATCCAATACTTATAGCTGTAATAGCCGGCATGCTCATTAGCGTAATGCAAATAAACATACCTGGACATGTCACCCTAGCGCTTTCCCTGTTGGGAACAGCTGCTGCACCGTTAGCGCTCTTCACTATAGGGATGGCGCTAGTTAAGATACCGTCGATTAAGGAGACAACCGATATTGCCTGGACGAGCCTGGGAAAACTGGTTCTCCATCCTGCCCTTGTTGCGATCAGCTGTTTTTTATTCGTTGATAATTTCTATGACCCCGATATCTACGCCGTCATCCTTCTCGCAAGTTCACCGATGGCATCCCTGTATCCTGTTTTTGGGGCCAGCTATGGAGCCCCCAATCTGACTGCCAGCACCTTGACTACCACTACATTTCTCTCCCTGTTTACGATCAGTTGCTGGATCGCATTTCTGAGAATTTAGTCATATTTTTTTTAGCCGCCAAAAACGACAAGGTACGCTCCCAGAGCAGTAAACGCCGACAAAAATATTTTCTTAAATTGCTCCTCGCTAAGAGTAGAGCGAACCCGCAGACCGACCCACACACCTAGCGCGACCGGGACACACATAATTACAGATAAAGCTGATAGTTCCTGAGTTGCACGGTCAAACCACCAGAGAGATCCACCCATCGCAAGCGTTGAGGTGAGAAACAAAATACCCATCGCGCAGAGAAGGTCATCTTTTGTTAGCTTAAGCGCTCGCAGATACATCACACCGGGCACCGACATCGATCCCGTCATACCAGTTAAAACAGAATTCAGTAGCCCGAGAGCTAGCCCAATTGCATAGTTATTCGTTGCTTGCATCACGGGATTAAAACCTCTCAATGACGCGACACTATAAACAAGAATTGACAACCCCAGTAGGCGTTCAAAGGGGAATGCTGGGACGGCAACGACCATCCAGAGCCCTAAAGGGATCAAAACAACGGCACCAAATAAAAACGCCCACGTTTTCTTCAACACAGAGACCACAGACCCAGCGCTCAGTATTTGGGCAATGTTAGTAAAAACAGTGGGCACCAATATCAGCATCATTGCTGTCGGTATGTCTGAAATAATTGCACCTAGGCCGATCCCGATGGTAGGTAAACCAAAGCCCACAATGCCTTTGACCAAACCCGCCAAAATAAAAATCAGGCAAATCTGTACAATAAAACCGGAAAGACCTATCTCCATTTCTAGAGTAGTTCGCGCTTTGCAAGGTCACACATCAACTCATGCAATCCGAGACTCCATGGCTCAAGAGTGGGGCAACGTTCAATACCATGAGTCAGTGAGCCAATCGATGGAATTGTGATAGTTACCCGGTCCCCTTCCAAGTGTGTGAATCCCTGACCCTGAACAGAACGATCCCAAATTGGCGCTACTGGCGAACCGGTAAAGGCGAAAACGCCATCGGGATAATCGTGCTGGTCAAACAACGCATCGACCAGCGCTGACAAGCCTCGTGTTAGGCCACTAAGTGATGCAGTTTCTGACACATGGAAGCCATCATTGCCTTCGACCTCGAGCGTAATCGACTCGTTGGCTAGTGACTGCAGATTGAAGCTGTCATCAAATATTCGAATCCAGGGCCCGAGGATACAACTTCCACGATTATCCTTTGCACGACCAAGCAATAATGTCGAGCGGCCTTCAACGTCACGTAAATTCACGTCATTACCAATCGTCGCTCCCACAGATTGCCCATTGGCGTCACAAACCAAAACCAATTCAGATTCCGGATTATTCCATTGGGACTCGAATAGCAGCCCTGCAATCGATTGATGACCTAAGGCAGCCATTGGCGGGCATTTGGTGAAGATCTCGGGGTCTCGACCTAAACCGACCTCTAAATAGGGAGACCAGTGACCGGATTGGATTAAGGATTCACGGAGCCTGAGCGCTTCTGCGCTTCCCGGAACCATCGACTGAACTGTGGCCTTTAATTCAGTGTTCAAACTCGCTCGCACCGTATCAGCCTCTGATTCGTCACCCACAGCCATTTCCTCAACCAAGCGCTCGAGAAGACTGGCGACGAATGTCACACCAAATGCTTTGATTGGTTGCAGGTCACTGGGGGCAAGCCATTTTTCGATTTGCCTAATAGCCAAAGGAGACGCTTTTGAATCACGAATCAGCTGGAGTGGCACAGAACCGGTTAACCAATGTGCGATAGTTGGGCACGTCGCCGTGACATCCCACCAAGTCCCGTTCTGGCAATAAGCGATCGATGGCCCAGCCGGAAGTTCAATTCGTGCAATGAGTTCACCCGCTGGAGTCCACATGATTAATCCACCACAAAAACCGTCAGCATGATGGCTAAATAACCACTCGCAATAATCATAGAGCCGACGATAAACCAATGCAGAAAACGTACGATCAGATGTTTCATGATCCCCCTTATGAACTTGAAAGACGGCTGAAGACCCTCAACTACTAGTCAGAACTCAGCGTTGCCTAGCCAGACTATAAGGATCTTCATGCAATTCTCCAAAGAATCTCTATTTACTGAAGCGCGTTCTCATAAACAATTCGATGGAAAGGCCTTGTCTGACGATGATCTCCAGGCGATCTACGAGCTCAGCAAGTTTGCACCAACAGCGAACAACTCGTGCCCACTGAGAATCGTGTTCGTCAATACGATTGAGTCGATGCAGCGGCTCGCATCCTGTGCTCTCGACTTCAATCAGGACAAAACTAAAACCGCGGGATCCGCCGCCATTCTGGCCTATGATCTCGATTTCCATCACGAATTTGCGTACTTGGCGCCGCATATGAAACAGCCAACTGCACATGCAAGTTGGCCAATCGACCGAATCGAACGCTATGCGATCGCTAACGCGAACCTTCAGGCCGGCTTTTTCATCGTCGCTGCACGAGCGCTTGGGTTCGACTGTGGACCGATGGGGGGCTTTGATGTCAACGCGGTTGAATCAAAATTTTTCAACGGAACGCGTTGGAAGTTTAACTGCGTGGTGTTATTGGGCCGAGGTGATCATTCCGCGCTTCACCCAAGGGCGCCTCGCTTAGCCTTCGAACAGGCTTGCCGAATCATTTAGACGTTTGAAATCGTTGCACGACCGTCTCAAACGATTCCGTCGATAGAAAGCCGAGGCGACTGGCGCGCGCTGATTCAAAATGACTCGGCCATCCCGCGACAATAGCCTCGATGACTGGGTCGCGATGGTAGGTAAGCAAATCAAGCGCCTGAGGGCCAGCAGTTGCCTCAAGGGCGTCGCGCATCTCCTGAATCGCGATCCGGATACCTGGGAGGTTGAGTCCCAAAGGACTTCCCCAATCCGAGTCACTGATACCCATCACACGTATTAGGCCGCCCACTGCCTGTTCAGGGCTATTCAGCGCGACCTCTGTTTCAAGCGGTACAGGCACGTTCGATAACAAACCAGATAACGGTTCTCGAATCATTCCTGAAAGAAACCCGCTCGCGGCCTGGTTTGGTTTCCCGGGCCTGACCGATACGGTCATCAGCCGGAGGGTCCGTATCGAGATCTGATCCCGTCTCGCGAGATCAGCATAAAGTGTCTCGAGCATCAATTTTTGCGAGCCGTAACTATTTTGTGGATTCGGTCTCACTTCGTCTGTAATCAGTCTCGGCAGAGGGAAATCGTCTGTGCCGCCAAAAATCGCCAGGGAACTCGAGAAGATAAGCAGTGGACGATGGGCGGCGCCAGCAAGCGTCTTACCGAGCGCGATTCCGGTCTCTAGGTTCGTTTTTAAGCCGAGATCAAGATCCTGCTCACATTCCCCACTGACCGCGCTAGCCAGATGAAATACAACATCGCTGGACTGAAACGTCGCTGCTTGGTTCTCTAGCAAAGCCAGCAGATCACCTTGAATCACATCAACCCCTTCGTCTCTCATCCACTCAGGCACAAACCGGTCAACCACGGAGACTGATGAAAGGTCACGCTCAATTCCGTTAATCATCATGCGTTTCGCCGACATCAACGAACGGACAACATGTTGCCCTAAAAAACCGCCGCCCCCGGTTACAAGAACTCTGGCCACATGACACTCCTTTTCATTATGATGTTGATCTGATCTTGGCTAAGAATTAACCACAGCAACCCAGAAGATCAATACAATTATGAGGAGTCTTAATGCAAACGTTGGTCATTGGTCTCGGGTCAATGGGATTTGGAGCCGCAGTGTCATGCGTACGCGCTGGGATCGACACGGCCGGCTTTGATGTCAACCCAGAGGCGTTGGAACGCTTCCAGGCTAGCGGCGGCAAGCCCATCGAGTCGCTGGCCGTATGCAAGGACATTGACTGCGTCCTAGTCTTCGTGGTCAATGCAAGCCAAGCTGAGTCCGTACTGTTTGATTCTGGGCTGCAGTCCGGTCTCACACCCAACGCACTGATTATTAATTGCGTAACGCTTGCACCGTCCAAGGCGGTCGAGATAGCGAATAAGGTCGGCATCATGGGTTTCCGCTACATCGACGCACCTGTGAGTGGTGGCGCCGCGAAGGCCCTCGATGGTCGCATGTCGATCATGGCCTCAGGAACACCGCTCGCTATGACCGATGCAAAGCCCATATTTGACGCGATCTCAGAGCATGTGTTCGAGCTCGGTGACGAACCCGGACAGGGTTCACAGATGAAACTAATTAACCAGCTTCTCGCAGGGGTTCATATCGCGGCAACAGCTGAAGCGATGAACCTAGCGGCCTCATTGGATATGGATTTGCACCAGGTGATCGATATTATCAGCAAATGCGCAGGTTCTTCTTGGATGTTTGAAAATCGCGCGCCTCACATCGCGGATGGTGATTACTCTCCACTTTCTAGCGTTAATATCTTTGTCAAAGATCTTGGTATCGTGACAAACGAAGCCGTCGAAAACGGTGTGGTTACCCCGCTATCAGACGCGGCGCTCGCGTTGTACCGGACGGCATCGGAGTCGGGTCTCGGGGGCGAGGACGACAGCGCTGTCGTCAAGGTCCTAGCGCAGCAGTCAAAGGTCACGCTTCCGGGCTCAGATACATGAAGCTCGGGTGCGTTGCTGATGATTACACCGGGGCCACAGATCTCGCAGGTCTCTTGCGGCGCAGTGGTGCGTCGGTCAAGTTGCATTTCGGACTACCTAACGTGCCATGTGATCGTAGTACCGATATCGAAATCATTGCCCTGAAATGTCGAACCGAGCCGGTCGATAAAGCGGTTCAAGATTGCTCTGAGGCAGCGCGATGGCTTCTCGCTGGAGGCGCCGAACGTCTCTACTGGAAGTATTGTTCAACCTTCGATTCAACACCAGAAGGTAATATTGGACCGGTTGCTGAGGCGCTGATGGCGATCACGGGTCAGACGCGGGCGCTGTACTGTCCCGGCTTTCCAGAAAACGGTCGATCGGTATTCATGGGCCACCTGTTTGTCGGGGACCAACTCCTGAACGAATCCAGCATGAAGGATCATCCACTTACGCCAATGAGAGACGCCAATCTCGCACGCGTACTAGCGCCACAAGTGAAAGATTCTGTGGGCATCTGGAGTCGTGTCGCTCAGAAGAGTGGCGACGGCATGCCTGACGCCACCCACATCATAGGAGACGCGGTCGAGTTTGCCGATCTTGAGTTCCTGATCACGAACACACCCCCCGATGTGTTGCTCACCGGTGGCAGCGCGCTCGCGATGCCGTTACCTCGGCTCCTTAATGTCGGTTCATCCCATTCAAATCCTGACCCTCGACCTGGTCCTCGAGCGCTGGTGCTGAGCGGTAGCTGCTCTCAGATGACTCAGCAACAAGTCGCTCACTACATTGAAACTAATCCGAGTTACCAGTTGCATCCAGAGACCCTCAACGAGGCGACGATCCAAGACTGCATCCAGTGGCTCCGGTCGACCGAGCAAAACGACACGCCTCTGGTTTACGCGACAGCGAGTCCAGACGCCGTCAAGGCCGCCCAGACAGTGCTGGGAGTTGCTGAGGCTGGCGCCGTCGTGGAACGGGCGATGGCATTAATCGCACGGGCGGCATATGAGATAGGTGTCAGACGTTTTGTTGTAGCGGGTGGTGAGACCTCGGGGGCCGTCACACAGTCACTAGGAGTATCTGAGGTCATCATCGGTCGAGAGATATGCCCAGGAGTACCTTGGGTGTTCAATCGATCTGGTAAAGAAGTCATAGGACTCGCACTGAAAAGCGGAAACTTCGGATCACCATCATTTTTTAGTGACGCGCTGTCGCTTATCGGGGACTGATCATGGATTTACGTGAACAGCTTTGCGAGTTCGGCCGCAGCCTCTACAACCGTGGACTGACCCATGGGAGTACCGGGAATTTATCGGCGCGGCTACCCGACGGTAATCTCCTGGTCACCCCGACTGGGTGTTCTCTTGGACACATAACGCCAGAGAATCTGAGCGTAGTCACACCAAGAGGGGAATTAGTCTCAGGTCCTCAGCCAACCAAGGAGGCCCCGCTTCATCAGGCGCTCTATTCAACCCGTGGAGACAAAGCTGGCGCAGTTGTTCATCTCCATAGTTGCTACGCCACGGCACTTTCTCTGCTGCCGACCGACAACGAAAGCGACTGGTTACCACACCTGACACCCTACGGTATCATGCAACTTGGTCAAGTCAGACTCCTTCCCTACTTTATGCCCGGGAGCCCTGAAATCGGATCCGCTATTAAAGGTCTGGCAGGGAAACACTCTGCCATCATGCTCGCAAACCATGGTCCAGTTGTGTCAGCAAAAACATTGGAGGCTGCGGTTTACGCTTCAGAAGAACTCGAGGCCGCATCGAAGCTTGCGTATCTGACACGTGCCCTTGAGCCAAATGTCCTTACTTCTGAGCAGGTCAACGACCTAGTTATCAAATACAACGTGGAGTGGGACTGATGCCATCATTTTCTGCCAATCTAGGATTTCTGTGGCCGAACTCCTCGTTAGCCGACGCGATCCTTGCGGCACACCGTTGCGGTTTCGTTGCGGTCGAGTGCCACTTTCCTTACGACGAGCCTGTTGATGAAGTCTGCCAAGCATTAGAGGCTACAGGCCTCCCAATGCTCGGACTTAACACGATTCGCGGCCCTTTGAACGCTGGACTAGCAGCCTTACCCGACCAAGTCTCTGCCGCTCGACGGGCGATTGATCAAGCGTTTGAATACGGAGCCCAGATTGGCGCAAGAAACGTCCACGTGATGGCTGGGGCCACCTCTGGGCAAGAGGCGACATCAACGTACCTCGACAATCTTCGATACGCCTCAGATGTCGCCGAAAAACATAACATGTCGCTCTTAATTGAGCCTCTTAACCCCTTTGATATGCCTGGATATTTCCTAAGAGACACGGTCCATGCCTGTGAGTTACTGGAGACCCTAAGTCTCAATAACGTGAAGTTAATGTTCGATGTTTATCACGTTGGGCGAACCGAGGGTCAAGTAATCGATCGGTTCAGTTCCTGCCTACCCCTGATTGGTCATGTGCAGTTTGCGTCGGTTCCAGACCGCGGACCACCAGGCCATGGAGAGATTGAATTAGACTCGATCTTCGATGCGATTGATCACAGCGGCTGGTCTCAACCACTTGGCGCAGAGTACAAGATAAGCGGATCAACCGAAGACACCCTTGGCTGGATGCGGCCCTACATATAAAACGAGAGACAACAATGAAGATAGCTATCCTTGACGATTATTTTTCTAGGGCCCAGTCCTACGCAGACTGGAAATCATCTGACGAACTAAGTTTCACATTTTTCGACTCGCACATCTCCGACACTCGCGAACTCATCGAGATGCTAATGCCATTTGACGCGGTCGGGTTGATGCGCGAACGGACACCGTTTCCCAAGGAGATTATTGATGCTCTCCCTAATCTTAAGCTGATAGTGACCTCAGGTAAGCAGAACGCCGCTATTGACCTGGATGCTGCGAACGCGAGAGGTGTAACGGTCTGCGGAACCTCATCGCCCGGACACGCGACCGCGGAACTCGCTTTTATGCTGATTATGATGCAGTGTCGACGGGCCATGCCGCTCATCAATGGATTAAAACTAGACAACGTGTGGCAACCAGTAATGGGCCAAGATCTTAGAGGGAAAACATTGGGGATAGTCGGCCTGGGTCGGCTCGGTAGTCAGGTGGCAAAGCTGGGACAAGCGATTGGGATGGAGGTTATTGCGTGGAGCAGCAATCTAGACCCTGTACAAGCGAGAGCTATCGATGTTACCGCTGTCTCTAAGTCTGAGTTGTTTACTCGCTCCGACTTTGTGAGTATCCACTACAAATTGTCCGACAGGAGCCGGGGGCTAATCGGAGAGGAGGAGCTAAAACTGTTGGGGCCAGAGGGTCATATCGTTAACACCTCAAGGGCGGAAATTATCGATCAGGCTGCGCTTCTTCGGTGCCTTAATGACGATTCTCTTGGCGGGCTGGCTACGGATGTCTACACAGAAGAGCCAGCAGATAATCAAAACGAGCTTGTGAACCACCCCAAGGTACTAGCCACACCTCACGTTGGTTATTGTACCGAGGAGACTTTCACTATTTTCTACCAAGAGATGCTAGCCGCATTCGAGGCGTTTAAAAAAGGTCAGCCGATAAATAAGATCAACTGACCAATTTGAGATGGGATCTCCGAATGAGGGTCCCATCTCGTTTATCAGACACGTCTAACACGAATCACTCCGTTCAGATTCGAAATCGCGTCCACGAGCTCGTCTGTGACTGGCTGATCGATATCCATGATGTTGTAAGCAATTTCCTGACGGCTCTGGTTTACTAGGTCAACCACGTTAGCCCCGGTGGCAGATATCTGACTCAAGACTGTGCTCAGCACATTGGGGACGTTAGAGTTTGAGAACGTTAAACGGAACTCAGAGCCCCGGGCCATCGAGGTGTCGGGAAAGTTTACCGAGTTCTTGATGTTCCCGTTCTCCAGGAAATCTATGAGCTGATCGGCTGCCATGACTGCACAGTTATCCTCTGCCTCACCGGTGCTCGCACCAATGTGCGGCATTGCAAGCACCCTGGGATGACCGATTAACTCGGGAGTCGGAAAGTCTGTAACGTAACTACCCATCTTCCCAGCATCCAGTGCAGTAATTATGTCGCCAGCGTTCACGATCTCCTTCCGGGCAAAGTTGAGGAGCTTCACCCCAGGCTTCATGCGCGAAATCGATTCCGAGTTTATCATTCC
>Ga0255743_10000936_pt1 | contig 25365 bp, 25 predicted proteins | sample 101ome_19_FD_179950 | JGI IMG/M metagenome (GOLD analysis project Ga0255743, IMG submission 179950) | Coastal salt marsh microbial communities from the Groves Creek Marsh, Skidaway Island, Georgia - 101405AT metaG (version 2) | ecosystem: Environmental > Aquatic > Marine > Intertidal zone >... | reverse complement strand
AACATAAGCCAGCTTTTTAACACCGTGTTTTAAGCAAAGGTTGACTACACAGGCCGTACCTTCTGCATTGGATTGATATAATTTTTCCTTATTAAAAGCAGCAAACGAGACTTTAGCAGCACAATGATAAACCAATTCAACTCCTTCAAAGGCTTGATTTAGAGTGTAGAGGTCTTCAAGAGATGTTTTAACCCACTGGATGCGATCAAAGTAGTTTTTTTTGTCTGCTGTTGTATTCTTAAAAAACGATCGAGTTTCTTCTAACCGACTCTTCGTTCTGTAAGTAGCTCGTATGGATAGGTTGTTTTGGACTAGGTTTAAAAGCAAATGTGCCCCGAGCATTCCTGTGCCCCCAGTTACTAATATCATGAGAACGAAAGTACACTTTTTTGATTTTGGTTTTTGGTTTCCCTTTGAGAAATCTATCTTTACAACAAAAATAGATGCTTACAAATTTTGTACAGGAACTCCGATGGCGTGGCTTACTTCACGATCTTATGCCAGAAACGGAAGACTTTCTTTTAAACCAATCTACCAAAGGATACATAGGTTTTGACCCTACAGCAGATTCCCTTCATATTGGGAGTTTGGTTCAAATTATTATTTTGATGCATTTTCAAAAGGCAGGACATGCACCCATCGTTTTGGTTGGAGGAGCTACTGGAATGATTGGGGATCCCTCTGGAAAATCAGACGAGCGAAATCTACTGGATCAAGAAACCCTAGAAAAAAATTGTGCAGGTATCCAAAAACAATTGGAACAATTTCTCGATTTCAATACTAAGAACGAAAACAGAGCGGTTTTAGTAAACAATTACGACTGGATGAAATCCTATAGTTTGATCGACTTTTCTAGGGACATAGGAAAGCATTTGACTGTAAACTATATGATGGCTAAGGAATCTGTAAAAAAACGTTTGGGCACAGATTCTAAAGTAGGAATGTCTTTTACAGAATTCACCTACCAGCTTTTACAAGGATATGATTTTTTACACTTGTACAATACCATGAATTGTAAACTTCAAATGGGAGGCAGTGACCAGTGGGGAAATATTACTACAGGGACTGAATTGATTCGAAGAAAGGAAGGTGGTAAAGCTTACGCCTTGACGTGTCCTCTCATTAAAAAAGCGGACGGATCTAAATTTGGAAAGACAGAGGGTGGTAACGTATGGTTAGACTCATCAAGAACCTCACCCTATAAATTTTATCAATTTTGGCTGAATACTTCAGATGAAGATGCGTTAAGCTACATCAAAATCTTTACTTTTTTGTCTCAAGAAGTTATTGAACAAAAGATTAAAGAACACTCAGAAGCACCTCATTTAAGATTACTTCAAAAAACAATAGCTGAGGAGGTTACTACTTTAGTACACGGAAAAGAGGCTTATCACAAAGTGGTAGAAGCTTCTCAAATTCTGTTTGGTAAAGCAACTAGCGAAAGTCTTCAGAAGTTGGATACCCAAACTTTTTTAGAGCTATTTGATGGTGTTCCCCTAGCAGAAATAAATAAAATGCAACTCGAAAATGGAATTGATATCGTCGCTGCATTGGCTTCTTTAACTGGTTTTTTAAACTCTAATGGTGAAGCGAGAAGAGCCCTCAAAGAAAACGCAATTTCTGTAAATCAAAGCAAAGTAGAGGAAACCTATGTACTCAGTCCACAGGACTTAATTGCAAACCAGTATGTGCTATTAAAAAAGGGAAAAAAGAATTACTTTATTTTAAAAGTAGTTTCTTAAAGCACCATCAAATTGCAACCCCTGATTTCAGCATGATCAAACCGACCTAATACTTCAAAACTACCCCCTGAGTGGACTTTGCCTAAATCTTCTGTAGCGATAAAGGCACATGAGTCGACATTGGCTAGGTCAATAATGTTAAGAGCTCCTGTTTTCCCCTGTTCCATGAGTTCAAAGGGGTCCTCTAGTGATCGACTAAGGACTTTCATCCAAGGAGGACATCTAAAAAGCCCTTCGCCAGTTGAGTATGCTTGACTCAAAAGCTCCGTCATGCCGTATTCTGAATGCACTTGAGTGACACCGTAAGCCTCTTTTAGCTTTTGATGAAGTTCAGATCGAATCCATTCTTTTCTCATTCCTTTCATCCCGCCTGTTTCCATGATGAGCGTATTTTTGAGATTCCATTCATACTTTTCTGCACCCTCCAGTAGTGCAAAACTTACTCCTAGTAAAAGGGTTTTTTGTTTCTGTTGTTCTCCTTTTTCAAGTTGTTTACGTAAGGCTTCCCAATCGTTTAGATAGAAACCGCTTTCCGGACGATTTGTTTTTTTAATCAAGTGATCTGCCATAAAGACAAGAGATGAGCCTTCTCGTTCAAGATAAGAAGGTAGAAGCGCCAAAAGCACATACTCTTCGATTGCACCATAAAAATGTGCAAAGCCTTTTTCAAAACTCTTAACATACAAATCGATATCGTGAACAGGATGTTTTGATGCAATCTGTCCAGTTGTTTTACTCGATAAAAAAGTAACGGCTGTCTCAGATGGATTTGAGGTTACTTTATGTGTTTTGAAAAATTGAATGGGTAAAAAAGGAATCTCACTGAAGTGATGAACCTCAGCAGGAGAAACATTGATTAAATCACAGTAAGATCGATAGACCTTGTTATTTTCAAACTGATAAGCAAATAAATTCAATGCATGCTGCTCAAAAACATTTTCTGAATCAATGGAATCAAAAGCGATTAAGTTTTCTCTCATGAGGATGTAAAATTAATTAAATTTAACCCCCTACGGTACGACTAATCGTCTCAATCCTTTTTGATCCTCTTGTTTTAGTAAAAACATATAGATTCCAGTGTCAAGTTTTTCGAGAAATACTTTATTGTCGTATGTGTCTAACTCTAATTTCTTTTCGCCCAGTACATTGTAAATTTCTATGTGTTTTAAAGCATTACTGGAACTTTCTATATACAGTATTTTGTCCTTTACTGGGTTGGGAAATATTGAAAACCGAAGACTGTCTGTGTAGCTTTCATATGGGAAATTACCAAAAGGAGATTTTGGTATATAAGTAGGATAGCCTACACTGATTAAAAAACAAAAAAATAAAAATAAAAGTTTGTTCATTGGGGCTAAACTTTAACAAAAGTAAAAATAAAAACGAATTCTTAATACTATGGTAACCTAACGAGAGGCTTTTAAGGCTTAATTTTATATTTTTATAACAAATGAAAAAAGAAGACATCAAGATTCTTTTGGTTGATGATGAACCTGATATCATCGAAATAATACGTTTTAATTTAAATCAGGAAGGATATCAAATCTTTTCAGCAAGTGATGGATTGGAGGCTTTAAAAGTAGCTGAAAAGCACCTACCTCACCTTATAATTATGGACGTTATGATGCCAAATATGGATGGGATTGAAGCTTGTGAACATCTTCGAAAAGACAATCGTTTTGCTGAAACGATTATCATGTTTCTAACCGCCCGTGGAGAAGAATATTCCTATGTTGCAGCCTTTGAAGCGGGAGCAGATGATTATGTGACTAAACCCATAAAACCAAAAGTATTGACTTCTAAAGTCAAAGGACTATTACGACGATTTAAGAAAAACCAAAAATCAGAAAGCCGTTTACTTTTTGATGGTTTGATTGTTGATCGTGAGGCTTACAAGGTTATTTTGAATGATATTGAAATGTCGCTCCCTAGAAAGGAATTTGAATTATTCTTTTTGTTGGCTTCAAAACCCAATAAAGTGTTCGATAGAGACGAAATAATGGATAGAGTATGGGGTGGAAATGTTGTAGTGGGTGACAGAACTATAGACGTCCACATCAGAAAATTAAGAGAAAAAATTGGACAGCATTATTTCAAGACCATAAAAGGAATTGGTTATAAATTCAATTTTCCGGAAAAATTAGAATTGTGACTTTGAATAAATTCAATAAAACCAGCTTCAATTTAGCTTTGTTAATTGGATTGTTTTGTTCACTCCTTTTTTGTTTACTGGCCTATTTTTTTCTTCAAATCCAACCCGTAGAATTTTTAAAATTAGGGGCAATTTTATTTCTTGGGGTAGTTTTTTTTTCATATTTCTTGTTTTCCAAAAGATTTGAAGAATTTATGCTGGCAAGGGTAAAGGAGCTTTATAAAAGCCTTTTTCCAGCTACAGTATCTACTTCAATCATAAAATCTGATGAGGATATTGAATTGCTTACCCGCAATTTAAAAAAACTCAACACAGATAAAAATTTAGAGATTGAAGTACTTAAAAATCAGGAAAACTTTAGGAAAGAATTTATTGGAAATATTGCTCATGAGTTGAAAACGCCCTTATTTACCATACAAGGGTATGTATTAACTTTACTAGAAGGTGAGGTAACGGATCAAAAAATCATAAAAAAATATTTAAAAAGAACCTCTAAAGGGGTGGAACGACTCACCTATATTGTCAGGGATTTGGATTTAATTACAAAGTTTGAATCGGGTATGGCAGATCTTGAAATCAAATCTTTTGATGTACTTGAGACAATTAAAAGTGTTTTTGAGTTACTAGAAATGCAAACGTTAAAAAATAAAATCACTCTGCGCTTTGATAAAAAATACAGTAAACCCATTTACGTTAAAGCTGACGAAGAACGTATTCAGCAAGTAATTTCAAATTTAATTATCAATTCTTTGAAGTACGGTGTAGAACGTGGAGTAACAGAGGTAAGTATTGATCCTTTGGAAGAAGATAAAGTTTTGATCCGGATAGCAGACAACGGAGAGGGTATAGATAAACAGCATCTGCCACGACTTTTTGAGCGTTTTTATCGAGTAGAAAAAACAAGAAACAGAAAATTAGGAGGTTCTGGACTGGGACTAGCTATCGTAAAACACATTATCGATGCCCATAATGAAAAAATATTTGTGGAAAGTGAAGTTCATGTAGGTTCTGAATTTTCTTTTTCATTGACTCGTGCAACTACAAATGATTTAAAGGGAAATTAATTTTTCTATTTTTAGCAAAAAATAACGGTGGGCAGTAAAAACAAACTCAAGCGTTTTAAAGAAAACGAGACCTTTTCCAATGTCATTCAGCCAGAACGATCAACTTTATTGAACAATGCGTTCTCATTAAAAGGGAAATGGAATAAAGAATTTTTTAAAAATGACGCCCCTATCGTTTTGGAATTGGGGTGTGGAAAAGGAGAATACACAGTATTTTTAGGAAAGCAAAGTCCAGAGAAAAATCATATTGGTATAGACATTAAAGGAGCACGTTTTTGGAGAGGAGCTAAAACAGCTTTGGAAAACAAGATGAAAAATGTCGCTTTTTTAAGAACTCAAATTGAGTTGATTACTACCTGCTTTGCAACTGGAGAGGTAGATGAAATATGGATCACTTTTCCCGATCCACAGATCAAACACAAAAGAACCAAACACCGTCTAACGCATCCTGAACGCTTAGCAGACTACAAAAAAGTATTAAAAAAAGAGGGTATGATTCATCTAAAAACAGACAGTGAATTTTTATTTGGCTACACCCTAGGTGTCGCTTCTCAAATGGGAGAGGTTTTGTATGCTCACCATGATATTTACAATAATACGGAAGCCCCTAAAGCAGCTACTGCCATACAGACCTTTTATGAGCAAATGTTTTTAGAACAAGGCAAAGCCATAACCTACATGCAATTTAGGATTTAAATGACTCAAGAAGCTACTTTTTTTACAAAGGTATATCAAGTGGTTCGTCAGATTCCCGAAGGTAGAGTTACTTCTTATGGAGCCATAGCCAAGTATTTGGGCACGGCTCAAAGTTCCCGTATGGTAGGTTGGGCGATGAATGCCTCCCACAAAGATCCTTCCGTTCCAGCTCATAGAGTGGTGAACAGAAAAGGCATCCTTACCGGAAAACATCATTTTGGAGGAACAACAATTATGCAACAACTTTTGGAAAACGAAGGAGTTACCATTCAAGAAAATCAAATTTTAAACTTCGAAAGCCACTTTTGGGATCCCCAGAAGGAACTACCAGTCCTTTGAAAATTCAAAACCTCTTTTGGGATTGAATTCTGAACAGTATATTTGCACTTGAGCTAATGCCCATGAAGATAAAGAAACAAGACGTTTGGAATGCACTTAAAACCCTTTCTATACCAGGTGAAGGTGAAAATATAGTAGATCGAGGGGTAGTTATTAACCTAATGATTTTTGGAGATCAAATTGACATTGATCTGCGATTAGAAAACCCTAGTTTACAAGCGAGAAAGAAGTTGGAGGTAACACTTATCAAAACCTTACATGAGCAAGTATACGAAAAAGCTAAAGTAAAGGTAAACATCAAGGTGGTATCTCCTAAGAAATCAATAGAAATCATTAAAGGAAATCCTATTCCAGGTATCGAAAACATTATTGCCATATCTTCAGGTAAAGGAGGAGTTGGTAAATCAACAGTGACTGCAAACATTGCTGTGACATTAGCTCAAATGGGTTGTAAAGTAGGTGTTTTGGATGCAGATATTTACGGACCTTCAATCCCTACAATGTTTGATATGGAAGGAGCACGACCCCTTTCTGTTCAAGTTGATGGAAAATCTAAGATGGAACCCATAGAAAATTATGGAGTTAAAGTACTCTCAATAGGGTTTTTTACAAAGCCCGATCAGGCAGTCATCTGGCGGGGACCCATGGCCTCAAAAGCATTAAATCAAATGATTTTTGATGCAGCATGGGGGGAATTAGATTTTTTATTGATCGACCTTCCTCCTGGAACAGGCGATATCCACCTAAGTATAGTTCAAGCTTTACCTCTCAATGGTGCTGTTGTTGTAAGTACTCCGCAAAACGTTGCCCTTGCAGATGCAAGAAAGGGAATCGCAATGTTTCAGCAAGAAAGTATCAGTGTTCCAGTTTTGGGAGTTGTAGAAAACATGAGTTATTTTTCCCCAGAAGAACTTCCAGAAAAAAAGTACTACATCTTTGGTGAACGCGGTGCAGAATATTTGGCAAAAGACAAAGAAGTACCCTTTTTAGGAGGAATACCTTTAGTCCAAAGCATTAGAGAGGCTGCCGATTATGGACGTCCAGCTGCACTTCAGGATACTACTCTTGTTTCAAAAGAGTATGTGTCTGTTACAAAAAACTTGGTATCACAAGTACTTTTGAGAAATAAAAATTTACCCCCTACAAAAGCGGTAGAAATTACTAATTTAGTGGGCTGTGAAGCAATTAAATCTTGATTATGGATGCCAGTCAACTAAAATCTAAAGTGTTGGAAGCTCTTGAAGAAATTAGACCCTTTTTAAATTCTGATGGTGGAGATATCTCCTTGGTGTCTATAGATGAAGGTAGAGAAGTTAAAGTACAACTTCACGGAGCTTGTGTGGGCTGTAGCGTCAATCAAATGACCTTAAAATCAGGTGTTGAAATGACCATAAAAAAATATGCACCTCAAATTGAAAAAGTAACGAGCATAGACCCAAGCTAAAATGAGTCAAGACATTACCCTTCAACTTACGGATCGAAAAGGAATAACTCATTCATTACTGGCTCCTACTGATATGGAAATGAATCTTATGGAACTATGTAAATCCTATGAATTTCCTATTGAGGGTACCTGTGGAGGAATGGCTTTATGTGCTTCTTGTCAAGTATATGTGACCAGCGCTCACTCACTACCTGAACGAAGCGATGAAGAAGAGGCTATGCTTTCAGAAGCTTTTCATGTACAAGAAAACAGTAGATTGGGATGTCAGATTCGTCTATCACAAGAACTTGACGGAATTGAAGTTACCTTAGCACCTGAAGAATAGAAGAGAAACATATAGCCTAAATGAAGAAACACCTTTGCGCCCTTTTTGATCTGGATGGGGTGATAGTAGATACAGCAAAATACCATTTTCTAGCCTGGAAGAGTATCGCCTCTAAAATAGGATATGATCTAACCAATAAGGATAACGAGCAACTCAAAGGAATAGGTAGAGCGGATTCTTTAAGACAAATATGTAAATGGGCTGGCGTTACTCTCGATCCGGCCAAGTTCAATCAGTTTTTGATTGAAAAAAATGAAGTTTACCTTAGTTTTATTCAAAATTTAGGGCCATCAGAAATGCTTCCAGGTATTTACGATGGACTACTTTTACTAACAAAAAAAGGTGTAAAAATTGGTTTGGGCTCGGCGAGTAAAAATGCAAATTATATTTTGGAGAAATTAGAACTCTCTCCTTTTTTTCAAGTAATTATTGATGGCAATCAGGTAGAAAAAGGAAAGCCCAATCCAGAAGTATTTTTAAAAGGGGCAGCGGCTTTGAATGTGGCGCCAAATGCATGTGTTGTCTTTGAAGATTCAGCAGCGGGAATTTTGGCGGCTAAAGCAGCTGAAATGACAGCTGTTGCTTTAGGGCAACCCAATGCTTTTACTGGCTTTGATTATTGTTACCCTGATTTTTTACCTTTATCAAAGAAAGGAATTCAACAGCTATTTTAACAACTAAAAATCTCTAAGCAACATACAAACCTAAAATGAAAAAACGCTACCTCGAGATAGATCCTTGGAAAATCATTGAGACTGAATTTGATCCTCAAAAAGTAAAATCTTCTGAAAGTATTTTTAGTTTGGGAAACGGTGCAATGGGTCAAAGGGCAAATTTTGAGGAACAATACTCAGGACCTAGTTTTCAAGGAAGTTACATCGGTGGCGTTTACTATCCAGACAAGACCAAAGTGGGCTGGTGGAAAAACGGCTATCCAGAATATTTCGCAAAAGTCCTCAATGCCCCAAGTTGGATAGGAATTCATATTCATATCAATGGTATTCCTCTTGATTTATATCGCTGCTTGGAAGTGCAAAATTTTAAAAGAGAATTGAATATGAAAACGGGTATTTATACCCGTTCTTTTGAAGCACAGCTTGATGAACAAACCAGAATAGGAGTTGAAGTAAAACGCTTTTTGTCTATGGAAGAAGGGGCATTAGGTGTTATTAACTATCAACTTACCGCCTTGGAGGGAACAGCAAATCTTACTGTAGATTCTTTTGTGGACGGACATGTCACGAATCAAGATTCTAATTGGGACGATCCTTTTTGGGATCATAAAATGAAGCATTGTACAAAGGATTTGGTTCTATTGCATTCTCAAACATCTAAAACGAATTTTGATGTAGGAACTTATGCACATAGCCAATTTTTTGATGGAAAAGAAAAAACACTAGGTTCCTTTGAAACCCTTGAACAAGACTTCCGAATCAGTCAAGTTAAAACTCATCATTTAAAGAAGGGAGAAGGTTGTACGATTTTGAAATTTGGAGGATACCTCAATGGGATGAATCACAGAGCAACGGATTTTGAAAGCAAAGCACTCGAGTTAGTTACTGAAGCAACAGAAAAAGGATTTGACCAATTGGCTTTAGAGCATAGCCAAGCTTGGGAGGCCATTTGGCAACAATCGGATATCCTTATTCATGGGGACGATGAAGCGCAACAAGGGATTCGATTTAATATTTTTCAACTCAATCAGACCTATAATGGTAAGGATGCAAGATTGAATATCGGACCCAAAGGATTTACTGGAGAAAAATATGGGGGGAGTACCTATTGGGATACAGAAGCCTATTGTTTGCCCTTTTACATGGCCACAAAAAATCAAGATGTAGCCCGAAATCTTCTCAAGTACCGTTACAATCAATTGGGAAAAGCCATTGAGAATGCAGAAAAATTGGGTTTTACTGATGGTGCCGCACTTTTTCCTATGGTGACTATGAACGGAGAAGAGTGTCACAACGAATGGGAAATAACTTTTGAAGAGATTCATCGTAATGGAGCAATTGCCTTTGCAATTTACAATTACGAACGCTTTACAGGAGATACCCAGTACATCCCAGAAATGGGAATTGAGGTCCTCATCGCTATTTCTCGTTTTTGGGCACAACGTGTCAATTTTTCAACTCTCAAGAATGCTTATGTGATGCTGGGAGTAACCGGTCCCAATGAATATGAAAATAATGTTAACAATAATTGGTATACCAATTATCTTGCACAGTGGTGTTTGCGTTTTACCTCTGCACAAATACTTAAAATGCAAAAAAATCAATCCGATCTTTGGGAATCTTTGGCTTTCAAATTGAATTGGAAAAAACAAGAATTAAACCTCTGGAAAAAGATTGCTGATCAAATGTATTTTCCGAAACACCCTAGCCAAGAATTGTTTTTACAGCAGGATGGGTTTTTAGATAAAAGCTTGACGACAATAAGTGCTTTAAACCCAAAGGAACGACCTATAAACCAACACTGGTCTTGGGATCGAATTTTAAGATCTCCTTACATTAAACAAGCAGATGTGTTGCAAGGATTTTATCTCTTTGGTGACCATTTTTCGAAAGAGCAGTTGGAACGACATTTTGATTTTTATGAACCTTTTACCGTACACGAATCTTCACTTTCTCCCTGTGTACACGCCATTCTTGCAGCCCGATTAGGAAGAAAAGAACAAGCCTACGCTTTTTATCTACAAACAGCACGACTCGATTTAGACGATTATAACAATGAAGTGGAAGAAGGTTTGCACATCACCAGCATGGCAGGAACTTGGATGAGTATCGTAGAGGGGCTTGGAGGTGTGAAAGTAAAAGACGATGAACTTCATATAGACCCAATACTCCCTGATTCATGGAAGACTTACGGTTTTAAAATTAATTTTAGGGGAACGGTAATTGAAATTCTTGTTAGTGATTCAGGCACTGAAGTGCATTTTAAAAATTCAAACCTAAAGGTTTTTTGTAACGGAACACGAGTTTAATCATTAACCGTATTAAAATCAAATCCTCTTTTATTTTGGTATTGACAATTGATCCTCTTTAACTGGAGAAGTATATTATGTAAATGAGCCTCTTCACCCTGCAGAGAAAATAGGGATCAAAACACTCCTTCTAATTTATTTGGAAAAACAAGAAAGAATGTAGTCTAAAACGATGTTTATGTGTATTTTCGAATTGCAGATAAAGATTTGTTCTAGAAATAGTCAATTACAACCCGAAATAGCGAATTAAAATGATGAGAATCAGACACCTTCTATTGATAGGAATTCTTTTCCTATCCTGTCAATCTCCTAAGGAAGAAGCAAGAAAACCCTTGGAAAATAACAAAGATACTCCAACGCTAGCACCCATATCCGAAGAGGATATTGCTCATGCAGTATTGTATGAAGCCAATATCAGACAGTATTCTGAAGAAGGAACATTCAATGCCTTTGCAGAAGACCTTCCCATGCTCAAAAAAATGGGAGTAAAAATTTTATGGCTTATGCCCATAAATCCCATTTCAACAACAAAAAGTAAAGGTCCTCTTGGGAGTTATTATGCAGTATCTGATTATACTAAAGTAAACCCTGAATTTGGAACTTTAGAAGATTTTAAAGCACTCGTACAAAAAGCACATGATCTGGGAATTTACGTGATTTTGGATTGGGTACCTGGTCATACAGGATGGGATCACCATTGGATTAAGGAAAAAAGTGATTATTACCTGAAAAATAGAAAAGGAGAAATCATTGACCCTATAGACTTCAGAACGGGAAAATCATACGGTTGGACGGATGTCGCTGATTTAAATTACAACAATCTCGATATGCGTGAAGAATTGCGCCAAGCCATGGTGCATTGGGTAAAAGAAACCGATATTGACGGCTATCGAATCGATCAAGCCTATGCTGTACCACAAGAATTTTACGACAAGACCTTTGCTGCACTTCGGGAGGTAAAACCGGTATTTCTATTAGCAGAAACAGATATTTATCATCCTGGAGGGAAAGAATTGGTCAGTAAGTTTAATGCAACCTATGATTGGCCGGGACACCACCTCTCAAAGGATGTAGCAAAAGGACGGACCACTGTAGAAAGCTATCATCGACATATAGAAAGAACACTGCGTTTGTACGGAGCTGAAAATATTCTAGTTCACTTTATTTCCAATCACGATGAAAACTCATGGAACGGAACAGTCAAGGAGAGTTATGGTGATGCAGATCGTGTTTTTATGGCTATGAATTTTACATTGCCAGGGATGCCATTAATCTATTCTGGACAAGAATACGATCTCAATAAACGATTGCGTTTTTTTGAAAAAGACAGCTTTCCCAAGGTAGCTGGAAAAACAATGGAACTCTTACAGCAACTGGGTGCTTTAAAAAACACCCACAAAGCACTATCTTCTGGGGCTACTGGAGGTTCTTTTAAGCGACTCAATACCTCAAAAAACAATCAGGTATTGGCTTTTGAAAGAGGAAAAGAGGGAGACACCCTAGTGGTTATTGCTAATTTAACTAAGGATTATGCTCAATTTACTATGCCTTACGATGGGATGTTTAAGCGCTATCAAGATTTTAAATCCAAACGCCTTTCTTCTTCCTATCAATACGACATGAAACCATGGGAATTTTGGATACTCATTAAATGATTAAAGAAGTATAGGATTCATTCCTAATTTTTTAAATTGGAAATAAATTCAAAATCAGTGAAAACTCAACAGATCACTCTAACCATATTATTTAGTTTGCTTATGGCCAGCTGCACCCCCCCAAAAAACACTTTAGTCATTGGACATCGAGGTGCTCGTGGACATTTGGCTGAAAACACCTTACCTTCTATCGCAAAGGCCCTAGACCTTGGGGTAGACGGAATTGAAATAGATATTTTTCAGTGTGCTAGTGGTGAATTGGTCGTATTTCACGACAAAACTCTCGATAAATTGACCAATGCCACAGGATACATAGAGGCATTGGATTTGGACTCTATTCAGCGTATTGAGGTATTGAATGGCTTTACGATTCCCACCTTAAACGAGGTGATGGATTTGGTAAATGGCAAGGTGTTATTAAACATTGAATTAAAGGGAAGTAATACGGCTCTTAAGACACATGAACTTTTAAAAAGCTATTTTGAGACAACAGAATGGTCGCCAGAAAAGGTGTTAATCTCTAGCTTTGATTGGGAGGAATTGAAATTGTTTCGAAAGGTCAATCAGGAAGTGCCTATTGCAGTTCTTACCGAAGACGATCCTTTAGACGCCCTGGCTATTGGATTGGAATTGAATGCCATTGCAATCAATCCAAATTACAGGAGTTTAAATTCAGATGTGGTTTCTAAAATCCATCAAAAAGGTTTTGAAATTTACACTTGGACGGTCAATGAAGTTGACGACATTAATTTAATTCGCAATTTGGGAGTTGAGGCAATCATTACTGATTTTCCCGAGCGAGTCCCTAAAGAGATGCATTAATTTAAATATAAAATCGTCAGATTGAGAAGTGTAGCAAAACTTACCCAGGCTAGGTAAGGATAGAGCATTATGGACGCTCTTCGATCAACCAATCGAAACCAAAAAATGCTCCTCTGAATCAAAATCCATAAAACAATAATCACTAATAGGCCCAGTAATGGGCTTTTTAGACCAAAAAATACTAAGGACCACAATCCGTTGAAAATGAGTTGAGCTCCAAAATGATAAAGCGCAGTTTTTCCCCAGAGGTGTCTTCTTCCGTAAAACCAAACACGTCCAACCGCAATCCCCATTAAAGTATACAACAAGGTCCATACAGGTCCAAAAAGCCAGTTGGGTGGTGAAAAAAAAGGCTTTTCTAAATTGGCATACCAAGTGGGTATGGCGTTTTGTGTTACTCTACTGGATAGAAAACCCACACTCAATGAGAGTACAATCCCTATAAAGGAGGCTAATGAAAGTTGTGTAACAGATTTTGTCATATACTGTAAAGCTAGTAGAAAAAAATCATTTGTAATAATTCTAAAACAGAACATTAAAGAGGAAGCTGTATCTTTGAAAAACATATGGAAGACAAACTTTTCTTTTCAAAAGCAGCTCCTCCGGTTCCTTTTGTCTCATCTTGGAAGGCACCCAGCAATATTGCACTGATAAAATATTGGGGTAAAAGTGAGCCTCAGCTTCCTAAGAATCCTTCTCTCAGTTTTACCTTGTCTACTAGTGTCACAGAGACTAGAGTAGATTTTCAGCCAGCAAAATCTTGTAGTTTTGACTTTTTTTTTCACGGTGCGAAAAGACCGGATTTTAATCCAAAACTTCAGCATTTCATTGATCGGATAACTCCCTACATCCCTTGGATTGCAAATTATCACATGGTGATTTCGAGTGAAAACTCTTTTCCTCACAGTAGTGGAATAGCTTCTTCCGCTTCTGCAATGGCGGCTTTATCCCTTAGTTTGATGGAGTTGGAACAACATTTATTTCCTGAAACAGAAAAGGATTTCTTTTATAAAAAAGCGTCTTTTTTAGCGCGTTTGGGATCAGGAAGTGCTGCTCGAAGTATAGCAGGACCTGTAACGATATGGGGGCAAACCACGAGCTATTTCTCAAGTTCGGATTTGTATGCCGTTCCCTTTGGTTCTGAACTACATTCAGTTTTTCAACATTACCGGGATGCAATACTTTTAGTAGATCACGGATCTAAAGTGGTCTCCAGTACCCAGGGTCATCAGTTGATGCACAAACACCCCTTTGCAGAAAATCGCTTTTTACAAGCAGCAGAAAATCTAGAGGCATTGGTACCCATTATGCGAACAGGAGATTTAGAAGCCTTTATTAAAATAGTAGAATTAGAGGCTTTATCACTTCACGCCATGATGATGACCTCTACCCCATACTATGTCTTATTCAAACCAAATACCCTAGCAATTATAGAAAAGATTTGGGAATTCAGGACAAGTAGCGGTCTGCCTATTTGCTTTACACTAGACGCTGGAGCTAATGTCCATGTTTTGTATCCTTCCGAGTATGCAAGTCAAGTAGAGGATTTTATAAAGAAAGAACTTGTAGTCTTTTGCGAACAAGGAAAGTACTTATTGGATCGAGTTGGTTCAGGTGCTAAAAAAATGTAACTTTGTTTAAATTTTACACCTATCTTTAAAACAAGAAGTTGTTTTTTTGAATTATAGATTGATGAAAGGACCCCTTTTTTTTGCTAAAATTTTACTCTTCGGAGAGTATGGAATTATAAAAGACTCTAAAGGCCTTTCAATTCCCTATAATTTTTACAGGGGAGCACTCAAAATACCAAATCTACCCACAGAAGAAACGGAAGCCTCACATCAGAAACTTTTGGCTTTTGCCGACTATCTCAAAACTTTAGACTCTGATTTGATTCAATTTGATTGGGAAAAACTGGATCGAGATTTGGCAGCTAAAATGTATTTCGATTCTAGTATTCCACAGGGCTATGGAGTGGGCAGTAGTGGCGCGCTCGTTGCGGCTATTTATGACCAATATGCGATTTGTAAAATTACCGTCCTAGAAAACTTAACAAAAGACAAGCTCAATTACCTAAAAAAGGTTTTTAGTGCTATGGAATCTTTTTTTCACGGGAAGTCTTCGGGTTTAGATCCTTTAAACAGTTATTTGAGTTTACCGATACTGATTAACTCCAAAGAGCACATCGAAACTACAGGTATTCCCTCACAGCACAGTGCAGGTAAAGGAGCAGTTTTTTTGATTGATAGTGGTTCCAGTGGTGAAACAGCTCCCATGGTTTCTCTGTTTATGGAAAGCATGAAACAGGAAGCGTTTCGCAACATGATGCGTGATCAGTTCATTAAATATTCGGATGCTTGTGTAGAAGATTTTGTTCAAGGCAACCTTAAATCGCTTTTTAAAAATATCAAATCCCTGTCTTCATTGGTATTGAAAAATTTTGAACCCATGATACCCAATAGATTTCACCAATTGTGGCAAAAAGGTATCGAAAGTAACGACTACTACCTCAAGCTTTGTGGTTCAGGAGGAGGTGGTTTTATTTTAGGTTTTACTGAAGATATTGAGAAAGCCAAAAGGGCTTTAAAAGAATATCCCTTGGAAGTGGTCTATCATTTCTAATTCGGGGTTATGGTTTCTACCCGCCCTTTTCAAAAGAATTTATTAAAAGTATTGAGTTTATTTAGTCTGGTAAGAGGCTTAAATATTCTGGTATTGGTCTTGTCTCAATACCTCACAGCTCGGTTTATTTTAGACCCACAAACCGGCTGGTTGGACTTGATTTTAGACTTTTCTTTTTTAAGTATTGTTATTGCTTCTGCATTATCTACAGCAGCGGGATACATCATTAATAATTTTTACGACGCTGCAAAAGACCAGATCAATCGTCCTCAAAAATATGTTTTGGAACATTTGGTTTCTCAAAAATTACAATTAGCTCTTTACTTATTTTTAAATGTTTTTGCGCTGCTATTTGCCAGTTTTGTTTCGGTACGTGCCCTATTGTTTTTTTTCTTTTACAGTTTTGCGATATGGCTTTACAGCAATACCATAAAAAGATTGTTCTGGCTCAGTAATCTTTTTTCTGCTCTTTTAATGATTTTCCCCTTTTGGGGTATTACACTTTATTTTAAAAACTTTGAAATTGTGGTGTTCTACCATGCTTGCTATTTGTTTTTTTTGATTTTAGCGAGGGATATAATCAAAGATCTTGAAAACCTAAAAGGGGATTGGGTCCAGCGTTACCAAACACTTCCGGTAGTATTTAGCGTTGCAACTACCAAGAAGATTGTTTCCCTTACACTAATACTCTGTTTAGTCCCCAACTATTTTTTGATATTGCAACCATTAGGACTCATGCGTTATTATTTTATTGTTGGTATTCCTTTTTTAATGATGGTGTTGTTGTTTCTGTGGCGTGCTAAAGATCAAAAGGCGTACCTTTGGGTGCACAACTTTATCAAATTATGGATTTTGATAGGAGTTTTGAGTATCGCTTTTATCTACCAATCGTTTTAATTTCATTTCATGAAACCAAAGAAAAACATCTCGCAAAAAAGTAGCGCTCCTAAAATGGAAAAAACCATTCGGTTGAATAAGTTTCTTTCCAATGCAGGACTCTGTTCTAGAAGAGAAGCAGATACCTTTATCAAAATGGGTTTGGTTCAAATCAACGGAAAGACCGTTACTGAAATGGGATATCAAATTCATCCAACTGATGAGGTTAAATACGACGGATCCCGAGTCCAGCAGTCTCCACCGGTATATCTTTTACTGAACAAACCCAAAGGTTTTGTTGCCACCTCTCAAGGAGGTAAAATAAATAAATCCGTACAAGAGTTAATTCGCTCTGGAGTGACCTCCAAAGTGCCACCAGTGGGTGATATGGGAAGACCCATGACCGGACTATTATTGTTTACCAATGATGAAAACATCAGAAAAAAACTCAATAATTCCAAAAAGATACCCATGGTATATCAAGTTCTTTTAGACCAAGCCGTTACCAAAGAAATGATGGACAATTTAAGGTCTGGACAGCGGGTTTTCGAACACATTCAAAAAGTCGATGCCATTAGTCATATAAACGGTAAATCGCGTAATGAAGTGGGTGTGGAGGTACATTCTTTAAGTCCCGCTGTGATGGTTAAACTTTTTGCAGCAGTAGGAGCAAAGGTTGTCCAGATGGATCGAGTTGTTTATGGTGGACTAACAAAAAAAGATCTTTCTAGAGGGACTTGGAGGAAGCTAAGTGCTAAAGAAATTGGGTTTTTGAAAATGATTTCCTAAAGGACCCTTGATCAATTCATAAAAGAAAAAACCATACACCAAGAGGTATTCACTAAGTGGCCAAACCAATTGTTCCTCTACCGTGTTTTGACCATAGACATGATAACTCCAAAACACGGTTAGACTCCAAACAAGTGGGTAGCCATAACCGCTTAGGATCCCTAAAAAGAGTAAGTTGATGATGTACCAAGGATGTACTGTTGTTGAAGTAAAAAAATAAACAGACAGAAACAACAGTATACTAGAAGCAAGTTGTTTAGGTGTTCTGTTTCGAGGAACAAAAGTAAATAAAACCAGCAAGCCCAAGGTAATGAATGGAGTAACTTTTCCCAAAGAGCGGATGATGTTATAACCTTTTACTTCATAGCCTATTGCACGTGCTATTTTATAAATACTCCCATTAAACTCAAAAGTGGTAAACCACAACTCAATCGTTTTGGTATAGTTTTCAATGACCTCCAGATTTCCAAAAGGAAGCCAAAGGGCAACAGAAAAAAAGAATACTGTCAGTTTAAAAAGTGCAAAATTTCTCAATCTGAGGTACTTGAAAAAGAAGGGAACTATAAGTAAAGGCAGGAGTTTAGTACCAATGGCTAGTGCCATAAAAAAACCTCCGAAAACGGGCTTTCTCTTAAGACAATACAAGAAGGCAAGTAAAGTGAAAGCCAGCATTAGGCTTTCTCCATGAAGATTTCCAATTCCTTCTACAATTACGAGTGGATTTAAAAAATACCATGACAGATATTCTTCAGGGAGTTTGAAGTACTCCAAAAGTCTTTTCGCAGCGAAGAACAAGGTGATTTCTCCTCCCAGATGAATACTCCGTAAAACTTGTACGGTAGAGAGGAGTTCAGACTCGTTAAAGAGAGCTGTAAATCGATAAAAGTATTGACTTAAAGCAGGATAATTAGAAAAATGTCCATTGCTGAGGCTTCCCATTTTCTCATAAAATAGTTGGGCGTTTGGAAAACCGACGTGTTCGATTAAGAAATTAGGGGTATGTCGATAGGGGTTGATGCCCAGCAATTGGACTGCCCCATCCCATAAGAATCGATAGAAATCTTGTGAGAGTGTGGGTAAGTGGTTCCAAAAAAGAAAACGTAAGACAAATCCAAGCACAAAAACCCCCCAAAGGCTGCTGTAATTTCGTGTCCAAAACCACAATCCAAGAAACAGAGCGCTGTATGTGATCAAAAGCGGTAGGGTGTCCTCTCTTATAATTTTAAATGCAATCAGATAAAACCCTACAACAAGAAATATCAGTAGCCCAATATGTACTAAATATCGATTGATTTTCATACTAGGTTTGTCCTTTAATCCCATAATAACTAATGCTTGCAAACCCATAAAACAAAAACAAATGAAAAACAAAAAATCCAAAATCTCCTTCCGAGCCAACAAAAAAAGCAGCACCCATTCCAAAGAGAAAGTAAAAAGCAACTAACAATTCTAAAAATGAAAAGTAGGAGCTTTTGTTCAGTGCATATTTGAACTTTTGTAATTGTTTATGATCTGTATTTTCATTGAACTTGGGAGTGCGTATAAACGGACTTTTTTTTCCTAAGTGTCCTTCAATTACCGCAACTGAATTGTGAAGAGAAAACCCCATTGCTAGGCTGTAAAAGCCAAAAAACCGTTTGATGTATTTTAAAAAAGAATTCAGTCCTCCCCCAAAAAGATGTTTGTGTACATGCCAATAACATATAAAAAAAATCAATGTACTCAAAACAAAGAGGGCACTTAGATCAAACAAAGGATTTAGTTCCGGATAGGCTTTTTTGATAAAAAGTAAGGGAACACTAAGCAAAGAGACCACGAGTACATTTAGAAACATACTGCTGTTGAGCAAGTGAAAAAAGGCATTGATTTTTGTTGAAAAAGAATGCCCTTTGGTTTTCCAAACTTTTCGAAAAATTTTTCTAAAGTTTTCAGCCCCACCCTTATTCCAACGAAATTGCTGCGAACGAATCGCATTGATGGTAATAGGTAATTCTGCCGGACTGACTACTTCGTCTAGATATTGGAATTTCCAATGTTTTAATTGGGCACGATAACTCAGATCGAGGTCTTCCGTGAGTGTGTCTCCCTCCCAATTTCCAGCATCTAGAATACAAATTTTCCTCCAAATTCCTGCGGTACCATTGAAGTTGATAAAATGGTTTTGTTGGTTTCTACCAATTTGTTCTAATACGAAATGCGCATCCAAGGCAAAGGCTTGAACTTCGGTAAGCAATGAATGGGATCGGTTTAAATGTCCCCAACGTGTTTGAACCACCCCTATTTTAGTATCACAAAAGTAAGGTATTGTTTTATAAAGCCAATCTGAAGGAGGTATAAAATCCGCATCAAAAAGCGCAATAAATTCACCTGTTGCAAATTGTAATCCGTGTTTTAAAGCACCTGCTTTAAAACCTGTTCTTCTCTCTCTTGTTACCAATTCAATTGGCACCCCTTTTTTTTGATAGGCTTTTACTAATCTGCCCGTCAACTCAAGGGTCTCATCTGTTGAGTCATCCAATACTTGAATTTGTAGTAACTCTTTTGGATAATCAAGCGCAGTAATGCAACGCAACAATCGTTCTACGACATAATATTCATTGAAAATCGGAAGTTGAGCGGTTACCTTTGGAAGTTTTTTGGGAAAGGCAGGAATAGTTTTTTTCTTGTTCTTATATTTTAAAAAATACCGCAGCATGTTTAACTGGGTAAGGCTGTAAATAAAAATCAAAAGCAAACAGCTGATGTAAACCAGCAGAATACCATAGGCAGAGTAGCGTAAAAAGTTCGTTAAGTCTAGCTCCATCTTGAAAAATAAAATTTACCTATCCACCCTAGAATTTTCATACCTGCAAGGACAGTCCCTTTTAAAGTTCCCGATACTTTTGAAACGCCAATACGTTTGCGATATCGAACGGGAATTTCTTTGTAGGGGAGTTTTCTTCTCAAAATTTTCAGTTGCATTTCTACGGTCCATCCATAGGTTTTATCTTGCATATCCAGTGATTTCAATACCTTCCATCGTATGGCTCTAAAAGGTCCAAGATCCGTAAAAGTACTTCCATAACCCCAACGCATTAAAGTACAGGCCAGGAAGTTTCCAAAAATTTGTTGTGGAGTAAGCGACCCCTTTTCTCGAAGACTTTTGGTACGTGCCCCTAAACAAAAAACCACTTCCTCTTGTAGTAAGGGTGCTACTAAGTCCTCTAGATCCTCAGGAAAATCGGAATAATCACCATCTAAAAATACCAGTATATCCGGGGGTTGCTTCTCCAGATACGCCATTCCTTTTAGACATGCATGACCGTAGCCCTTTTGTTTTTCGTGCAGAACTATGGCTCCACATTCTTTTGCTATAACCGCAGTATTATCTGTAGAATTATTATCTACTACAATAAGTGTAGTAACCTGTTTTGGAACCGATCGAATCACTTGGGCAATAGAAGGCGCTTCGTTATAAGCGGGTATGATGACTGCTATCGTACTCATTGCCTATAAAAGTATTTAAACCGATTGGGTTTACAAAACAGCGAATAAAACAACTAGTTTTTGTTTAGCAGTTTCATAAGATCCACATCGTTTCCTAAAAGAATTTCTGTTGGATTGATACGTCCTTTTTCAGGACCATTTTCTAACTTTAGTACACCACGCGGACAGACTGCACTACAAATACCACAGCCCACACAACTCGCCCGTACAATGTTTTCACCTTTTTGGGCATAGGCTCTCACGTCAATTCCCTGTTCACAATAGGTAGAACAGTTTCCGCAGGAGATGCATTGACCTCCATTGGTTGTAATTCTAAATCGCGATTTAAAGCGTTGTACGATACCCAGGTATGCTGCGAGTGGACATCCAAATCGACACCATACCCGATTGCCAAAAATGGGATAAAAGCCGGTCCCGATGACACCTGCAAATACGGATCCAATTAAAAAACCGTAGGTGTCCTGAATGCCTTGTGTGTTGATCCCCAATACAGAAGAGGCTCCACTAAAATAACTGTAAAGTGTCGCGCCTGTCATGACCAGAGCAAAGACCAATACTCCGTGAACCACCCACCTCTCGATCTTCCATGCACCTATGGATTTATTAGATAGATGACGGTACGGATCACCCAGGGTTTCAGCAAGTCCTCCACAACCACATACCCAAGAACAGTACCAGCGCTTTCCAAAAAAATAGACCATAATGGGAACAATAATCAGCGTGAGAACAATACCCCAAACTAAAATAAAAATCCCAAAGCCACCACCAGCAAGGAGTTGTTCTAGATTCCAACTAAAGAAAAAATCATAGTCCAGCGGAAAGGCATTTTTAAAATCATACCACGGCCTTTCAAAACGCACTAAGATCTCAGGTATCAGAAAGGCAAAAACAATTTGAAAAAATAAAACAGAAGTAGTGCGAAGTATTTGATAGTTGTTATTTCTGTACTTTATGTACATCCTTATGGCCATAACAGTCATCACCACACAATACAAAAATCCGTAAAGAAACCATTGACTTGCATCGTTTCCATTGATAAAATTACTGATCGGGTCAACCAAATAGACCCAGTTGACAATGTAATCTGGAAAAAAATACAATAACACATAAAAGACCGTCAAAAAGACAAAAACACTCCATCCTATCCAGCCACGGTTGGTAGCTTTGTGATGCCAAATTCCATTGTTCTTTATCCCTGGTGGACCTAAAAGAACGGCATTGGGGAGAATGTATATCAGTGAACCAAGAATTCCCAGTCCAAAGGTCAGCCACCAAAGGATATCTGTTTTTTCAGCAAGGTTGCCTTGTGATGCTTTAATGATGTCATAAGCAAAACTGTGTGGTTTACTCCAAATGACTTTATCCCATTGTTGTTTTCTTTTGTGTTCCGCATTGGTCCGGTTCAATGCATTAACGATTTTAGAAGACATGGCAAAAGAGCTTCTGAACTCCTGTCCTATAATTTCTTTTTCAAATGAGGAGACGAGCAGTTCATTATTTATGTTTCTGTTGTAAAGAAATGAATCAAATTCAGTTTTTGTCAGCTTAAATTCACCTGTAAAAGGAAGGGAAAGGAATACCCCAAGAGCAAATAGGAAGAGTATCAGTCCTGTATTTTGTATATTCTTCATGAGCTTGGGGTTGCTTTTGAAAAGAAATTGATCCAATGCTTCTTTTTGATTGAAATTGTGGTTTTTTGTTCGCGATTAAATTGAGCAACGATCTCCTTTTGGTATGTGGGATAGAACTCGGGATCAAAAACGGCCTCTTCAAAATGTTCCAATACGTAATCTATTGTTTTTTCTTGTTCCAAAACAGCATTGAAAAATTCATGACGCAATCGAATTCCAAGCGTATTGACTCCTAGAAATACGTTGCTTTTTTTATCAAAACTGAAATGAAGGCATTTTTTTCTACTGAAGTGTTCCCAATAAAATCGGGATTCGTTTCTTTTTGGTAGCGCCCACACCCAGCCATAGGTTTGGTATTCGATATCAAAAAACTTAGCAGAGTTAAACCAAAATCCGGGTTTGTATTCGATTCGATTACCACAAAGGGTTTGCGCTACAGTCTCTCCCATCATTCGGCCGGTGTACCATACGGCCTCAATTGATCTTCGCTCACCTATTGGGACCTTTTGTTCTGCACAATCTCCGATGGCATAGACATCAGGGATGTTGGTCTCTAAAAAACGGTTGACGAGAACTCCTTTGTTGGTTTGAATACCACTTCCTTTTAAAAAGGCAATATTTGGGGACACCCCAGCGGTAAGTCCTACTAGATTACAGGGTATTTCTTCTTCTGTTTCTTGTATTTTAACCCTCCGAACCTGTCCGTTTTCATCGGTTAAAATTTCTTTTAAATTCGTATTGAGTCTGAGGTCAATTCCCTTTTCAAGAATTTCTCTGTTGATCAGTTCTGATTCCCCTTCGGGGAGAACCTTATTCCAAAAGCTGTCCTCGCGAACTAAGAAAGTTATAGGGATGTGTCTGGAATGTAACATTTCAGCGAGTTCAATTCCAATGAGCCCTCCACCCACAATTACAGCTCGTTTACACATTTGGTTGTTGGGCGCATACTGTTCTAGTGCTTCCAAATCTTTCTTGTGATAGAGTCCCATAACTCCTTTGGCATCTTGTCCTTTCCAGCCAAATTTGTTGGGCTTACTTCCGGTTGCAATAATAAGGCTGTCGTAAACCAGCTTTTCTCCATGAGATAAGTTTAGGGTTTTGGTTTTTGTAACAATGCTTTCAACTCGAGTTTGAATCAAGTTGATGTTGTTCTTTTTCCAAAAATGTTTTTCGTAGGGTTGGGTATGTTCAAACTTCATATGCCCCATGTAAACATACATCAGTGCAGTACGAGAAAAAAAATAAGGATGTTCCTCAGAGATAATAGTAATTTGGGCGTGAGAATTTTTGCGGATGTGTCTTGCGGCAGTAACCCCGGAAATACCATTTCCGATGATAACTATTGCTTTTTTGGGGGCTGATTTCTGCATAAAGCGAAGTTAGGACTTTTATGATAAATTTTATTCTTAAATTCATTAAACCAAATCTAAAATTTCTGATGTGCTTATTTTTTCTCTCAGCAACCTCTTTTTTTAATTGGCTTTCAATTGATTTATGGAATTAAAAACACCTTATTGGGCTGTGGTACAAGCGGTGGTTACTGCTTCTAAGGAAACCGTGTGGGAAGTGTTGACCTTACCAGAACACAAAGAGAAGTACATGTACGAATGTCAACTACATACCTCCGGAGTTGTAGGTGCTCCAGCGTCGTGGCGTGCTAAAAACAGCGATTGAGATTGGGTAGATCATTTAAAGGCTAAAGTTCTGGCGTTTGAGGTTGGTAAGCACCTTGCATTTGAAATTTTTCATGAGGCAACAGAAAGTTATGGACCTGCAGTATCCGAATTGCATTTTTGCATTGAGCGTTGTGAAGAAGGAACACAAATCCGAATTGCTCAAGGAGATTTTAAAGTTATAGAGAACGGTTTGGAACGCTGTAAATCTTGTCAGCAAGGATGGGAATATGTACTGCCCGAGTTAGTGAGAAGTTGTAATTTAATGAAAAAGTAGGCAGCTATCTAAAACCTTATGCGTATCCCCTAAATAATTCAGAAACATAAACTGTTGTGGTAAGTTGATTTTTGATTTTAAGAGTTTAAATCAAAGCCATATTGAATGCCCTAGCGTACATTCCAGCGGTAGTATTTCAACAAAATACCTGGGCCAAAACCGAACCAATGCATAGCATGCAACACACCAAAGTGAAAGAACAAACGGAGTGTACCTTTTTCTAAGAATCTTCTAGAAGAGGTGGTAATTTTTTGGTCTAATACCTTAAAATTACACGTACTGTATAGTTTTTTAATGAAGTTGATATCTTCACAAACAACAAATCTAGGGTCAAATCCGCCTAAAGCCTGAAAAAGAGTTCGGTTTACAAATAAGGATTGATCTCCCCCTCTACAAAGCAAGTGATTCCATTTACTACCCAAGGCAGCAGTCTTTAAAAACCAATTTTCAGAGTCAAATTGAAGGTGAAAACAGGCAGATTCGATCCCTTTTTTTTGAGCCTCAATTAATAGTGAGTCAAAATGAATCGGGACTCTACTGTCCGCATGAAGAAAAAACAAGTTATTAGAGGTGGCTCTGGTGACATCTATATTCATTTGATTTACTCTTCCGCATTGGGTTTGAACCGCTTTTGTCACATTTTTTTGTAACCATTCCCAAGTTCCGTCTTTACTACCACCATCAACAATAATGAGTTCTTGGGGGTTTTTCCATTGACTTTTTAAATGGGCGACAAAAGTTTCAATGATACAAATCTCATTGAATACAGGAACAACAATAGAAATCTGG
>Ga0255743_10000929_pt1 | contig 25437 bp, 19 predicted proteins | sample 101ome_19_FD_179950 | JGI IMG/M metagenome (GOLD analysis project Ga0255743, IMG submission 179950) | Coastal salt marsh microbial communities from the Groves Creek Marsh, Skidaway Island, Georgia - 101405AT metaG (version 2) | ecosystem: Environmental > Aquatic > Marine > Intertidal zone >... | reverse complement strand
CGTTGCGCTGGGCTGCCGTCTTTGGGGCATCGAACTAATGAACCCTGGGCGCCAGCCCCTGCTTCGCGTGTTCATCGATCGGGCCGATGGCGTCAGCATCGATGATTGCGAAGCCGTGAGCCGTCGCCTGGGGGCGCTTTTGGATGTGGAAGATTTAGTCCCGGGAAAGTTCACCCTTGAGGTGTCGAGCCCGGGCATGGATCGGCGGCTTTTTGAGCTGGCGCAGTTTGAGGAAAGCATCGGAGAACAGGTCTCCGTGCGCTTGGAGCAGCCCTTTGAGGGGCGGCGGAAATTGGTCGGTGTGCTGCAGGCCGTGGAAGGGGATGAAATCGTATTGCGCGTCGAGGACGACGAATACGTGCTTCCCTACGAGTGGGTTGCGAAGGCACACATCGTTCCTACCTTTGCGTAGCGCGTGCGCTGCCGGCGAGGATAAGAAATGAGTAAAGAGATCCTTCTGGTTGTGGAGTCCGTCTCGAACGAGAAGGGCGTGGAAAAAGAGGTCATCTTCGAGGCCCTGGAGCTTGCTCTCGCGTCGGCGACGAAGAAGCGCTATTCCGAAGAGGCCGACGTCCGCGTGGCCATTGATCGTGCCACCGGGGAGCACCGCGCTTTCCGGCGCTGGACCATCGTCGAATCGGAAGCGGAAATGGAGACGCCGGCAGCCGAGCTGAGCTTTGCGGCGGCGAAGGAAATTGATCCCAGCCTCGAGCTCGGTTCGGTCTATGAAGAGGAGATCGAGCCTGAGGCCTTTGGGCGCATCGCCGCGCAAACGGCAAAGCAGGTCATCGTTCAGCGCGTCCGCGAAGCCGAGCGGGCAAAGGTGGTGGAGCTCTACACCCCGCGCCTCGGCGAACTCGTGAGCGGTACGGTGAAGAAGGTGACCCGGGAAGTGGTCATTGTCGATCTGGGCAATAACGCCGAGGCCGTCCTCCCCCGTGATCAGATGATTCCTCGGGAAACCTTCCGCATCAGCGATCGCGTGCGCGCCTTGCTTCAGCGCATCGAGCCCGAGGCCCGGGGCCCCCAGCTCATTCTGTCTCGCACGGATTCGCAAATGCTCGTGAAGCTCTTCGAGCTCGAGGTTCCGGAAATCGCAGAGCAGGTCATCGAGATTAAGGGCGCGGCTCGCGACCCGGGCTCCCGCGCGAAGATCGCGGTGAAGACCAACGATGGCCGCATCGATCCCGTGGGGGCCTGTGTGGGCATGCGTGGTTCTCGGGTGCAGGCCGTTTCCGGAGAGCTGGCGAACGAGCGCATCGACATCGTGCTGTGGGACGACAACATCGCCCAGCTCGCCATTAACGCCATGTCCCCGGCGGACGTAGCGTCCATCGTGGTGGACGAAGATACCCACGCCATGGATATCGCCGTCGCGGAAGATAACCTCGCCCAGGCCATCGGCCGGGGGGGGCAGAATGTTCGCCTGGCCTCGGAGCTTACGGGGTGGACGCTGAACATCATGACCGAGGAAGAAGCGGGCCAGAAGCAGGAGGCGGAGATGGTCGATCTCCTCGAACGCTTCATGGGGGCCTTGGACGTCGACGAAGATGTGGCGGGCGTCCTGATCGAGGAAGGCTTTGCGTCCCTCGAAGAGGTGGCCTACGTTCCCCTCGAGGAAATGCTGGCTATTGAAGGCTTTGACGAAGAAATCGTCCTTGAGCTGCGCAACCGCGCCAAGGACGCACTCCTCACCCAAGCCCTGGCTTCCGAGGAAGCGCTCGAGGGGGCTGCGCCCGCAGACGACCTCAAGGCGCTCCTCGAAGAGCAAGGGCAGGAGGGACGCTTGGCCTTCGTGCTGGCGAAGAACGGCATCATTACCCAGGAAGATCTCGCCGAGCAGGCCACCGACGATCTGGTGGAGCTGGAAGAGCTTGGCCTAGACGAAGCGCAGGCTTCGGCTCTGATCATGGCTGCGCGAGCGCCCTGGTTTGCAGAGGAAGCGGGCGAGGCCTAAGCCCTCGCGCTCCGCAGGAACAGAATTTCCGGAGAAGTCAGATGGCAGAAGTGACCGTCAAGCAACTCGCCGAATCCGTGGGCGCCCCGCCGGAGCGCCTGCTGAAGCAAATGGAAGAGGCGGGCCTGCCCCAGCGCGGCCTCGAGGACGCGGTGACCGAGGAGCAGAAGCAAACCCTTCTGACCTATCTCAAGACAGCCCATGGGCAAGCGGACGAGGGGCCGAGGAAGATTACGCTAAAGCGTAAAACCGTTAGCACCTTGCGCACGGACCGGGGGCGGGGCAAGGCCGTCGCCGTGGAGGTGCGGAAGAAGCGGACCTACGTGAAGCGCGATGTCACGGCAACCGCTGCGCCGGAAAGCGCGGAGTCTGAACTGGCTCGGTTGAAGGCAGAGGAAGCGGAGCGCGAGGCGCAGCGTCAGGCGGCGGAGCTGGAGCGCCGGGCCGAGGAAGAGCGGCGTAAGGCGGAAGCGGCGGCAAAGGCTGAGGCCGAGGCGCAGGCGAAGGCCGAGGCGGAAGCCCAGGCAAAAGCCGAGGCAAAGGCTCCGGCGGGGTCGAGCCCAGCGCCGGTATCGGAAGAAGAGGCCCGCCGGGCGGCTGCGGCAGCCATTGTGGACGCCGAAGCGGCCACGGTGAAGAGCGAGAAGCGCGGCGGTAAGCCCGTGAAGCGCCGGGACGATGACGACCGGTCCCGGAAGGGCCGGCGCATGGACGACGATGGTCCGGTGCGCGATGGTGGACGAAACAAGCGCGCAGGTACCCTTTCCCGGGATCGCCTAGCGGAGCGCAAGCGCCGGGCAGCGCCGAAGGGCATGCCGAAAACCCAGGGCTTTGAGCGGCCTACGGAAATGGTGGCCCGTGACATTGAGGTGCCGGAGGCGATCTCCGTTGGCGATCTCGCACAGCGGTTGTCCGTTAAGGCTGGGGACGCGATTAAGAAGCTCATGGGCATGGGGGTGATGGCCACCATCAACCAGGTGCTCGATCAGGATACGGCCATCCTCCTGGTGGAGGAGTTTGGTCACCGGGCCAAGACCGTGGCCTCCGATGCCATCGAGCAGGAGTACTTCGAGTCCCTGAAGATCGAAGGCGAGGGCAAGCCTCGCGCACCGGTAGTGACCGTGATGGGCCACGTCGACCACGGTAAAACGTCGCTCCTCGACTACATTCGCAAAACCCGCGTCGCCAGTGGCGAAGCGGGCGGCATTACCCAGCATATTGGGGCGTACTACGTGGATACGGGGCACGGCGCCGTGTCCTTCCTCGATACCCCCGGTCACGCTGCCTTTACGGCGATGCGGGCGCGCGGGGCCAAGCTTACGGATATCGTGATTCTCGTTGTGGCCGCGGACGACGGCGTGATGCCGCAGACGGAAGAGGCCGTGGCTCACGCTCGGGCGGCAAATGTCCCCCTCGTGGTTGCGGTCAACAAGATGGACAAGGAAGGCGCTGATCCCCAGCGGGTGAAGACCGAGCTCGCGGGCCGGGAAGTGGTGCCGGACGAGTGGGGCGGCGATACGCAGTTCGTGCATGTCTCCGCCATGACCGGGGAAGGGATCGATGCCCTTCTTGAGGCGCTGCTGCTTCAAGCAGAACTGCTCGAGCTTACCGCGGTGGAAGATGCGCCGGGGCAGGGCTCGGTAGTGGAATCTCGCCTTGATCGGGGCCGTGGGCCCGTGGCGACGGTCCTGGTGCGCAATGGCACCCTCAGAAAGGGCGACTTTATCGTAGCCGGAGAACACTATGGCCGCGTGCGCGCCATGGTGAACGACGCTGGCGAAAATGTTGATCAGGCGCTGCCTTCCTATCCCGTGGAGATCCTTGGCCTCTCCGGAACCCCCGATGCCGGAGATGAGTTCTCCGTAGTAGAGAACGAGCGGGGAGCGAAGGAGCTGGTGGAGTTCCGCCGGAGCCGGTCCCAGGAAGCGCGGATCAAGCAGCAGCAGGCCGCTCGCCTAGATAGCCTCTTCGACAACATGGGCGAAGGCGAAAAACCGACCATCAATCTGGTGCTGAAGACCGACGTCCGGGGCTCCCTAGAGGCGCTCATTGCTGCCGTGGGCGAGCTCTCTAACGACGAGGTGAAGGTGAAGGTTGTGTCTTCCGGGGTTGGGGGGATCAACGAGTCCGATGCGAACCTCGCCGTGGCTTCCGGCGCCGTGGTGCTGGGCTTCAATGTTCGTGCCGACGCCTCCGCGAAGAAAATCATCGAACGGGAAGGCCTCGATCTGCGCTACTACAGCGTGATCTACGAACTCCTGGATGATCTAAAGGACGCCCTGTCGGGCATGCTGGCGCCGGAGCTGCGGGAAGAAATTGTCGGCATCGCCGAGGTTCGCGACGTGTTCCGGTCGCCGAAGTTTGGCGCCGTGGCAGGCTGCATGGTCACGGAAGGTACGATTTACCGCAGCAAGAAGATTCGCGTGCTGCGTGACAATGTCGTCATCTACGAAGGAGAGCTCGAGTCGCTCCGGCGTTTCAAGGATGACGTCCAGGAAGTCCGTAACGGTTTTGAGTGCGGTATCGGGGTTCGCAATTACAACGACGTTCGCGAAGGGGACAAGATCGAAGTCTTCGACGTGAAGGAAATTGCGCGCTCCCTTTAAGCGCCGCGAGGATCTATGCCGAAGGAATACGGGCGCGATCAGCGCGTCGCCGACTTTATTCAGCGCGAGCTGGCGTCGGTTTTGCAGAGCGAAATGCGGGACCCGCGGGTGGCCATGGTTTCGATCAATGAGGTCCGGGTCTCGCGAGATCTGGGCTACGCGGACCTCTACGTCTCTTCCCTGCAGGCCCAGGATGAGGCCGCGCAGAAAGACGTCGTGAAGGCGCTCGCCGGCGCCGCAGGCTATCTGCGGACGGCTCTGGCGAAGCGAAGCACGTTGCGAACGACGCCCCGTCTGCGCTTCCACTGGGATAGCCTCCCGGGGCGCGCGGGCGAGCTGAGCGCGCTTATCGATACGGCGCTGGCGGAGGATCGGGCCCGAGAGCAGGACCGAGAGGGTGACGCATGAGCGGCGTTGACGGCGCGGTCTCCGGCCGTAAGGGTCCGCCGCGGCCTCGCGGAGGGCGGCGCAAGCCGCGTCAACCTCGGGGCCGGGATGTCACGGGCATTCTTTTGCTCGATAAGCCCGCCGGCATGACGTCGAACGGTGCGCTGCAAGCGACCAAGCGAATTTTTGGGGCAGCGAAGGCCGGCCATACGGGCGCCCTCGATCCCCTTGCGACGGGGGTTTTGCCCCTGTGCTTCGGGGAAGCGACGAAGTTTTCCCAGTACCTGCTGGATTCCAACAAGCGGTACTGGACGGAGCTTCGGCTCGGCGTGCGCACGGAAAGTGGCGATGCCGACGGTGAGGTGATTGACACGCGTCCCGTGCCGTCGCTGACGGAGGCCCTTCTCGAAGAGGCCCTAGAGGCCTTTCGAGGCGACATTTTGCAGGTGCCGTCCATGTATTCGGCCCTCAAGCATCAGGGCCAGCCGCTTTATAAGCTGGCTCGGCAGGGCATCACGGTGGAGCGGGAAGCGCGCCCCGTGACGATTTTTGAGAACCGGCTGATCGGCTTCGAGGGCGATCGGGTGACCTTGGATATCGCTTGCTCCAAGGGAACTTACGTACGCTCCATCGCCGAAGATCTTGGCGAAGCCCTTGGCTGCGGCGCTCACGTGACGGCCTTGCGCCGTACCGCGGTGGGCCCCTTTAGCATCGAGGATGCGATTACCCCAGGGCAGCTAGAAACGGCTCGGGAAGCGGGCGGCTTTGAGGCCGTTGATGCTTTTCTCCTGCCCCTTTCGGCGGGGGTGGGGCACTTCCCGGAAGTGCTGCTGCCCGAGGCCACGGCCTACTACCTGGGCAAGGGCCAAGCGGTACAGGTACCCGGTGCCCCTCGCGAGGGTTGGGTGAGGTTGATGCTCAAGGAAAATCCCGAGCCGACCTTCCTGGGCGTGGGGGAAGTTATTGATGACGGACGCATTGCGCCGAGGCGCCTTGTCGTCGGAAAATAGCAGCGCGCCAACGCGCTTGAACGAGAGTTTAAAACCGTACCCCTTGGGGTACATAAGAGCGTCACTGTAATCATGCGCGGTGACCCAGGGGACCGCATGGGGCGTTTCCCTGACTAGCATGTTCGGAGTCCAACACCATGGCACTAAGTGCGCAGACGAAAGCTGAAATTCTTAAGGAGTATCAGCTCGCGGAGGGGGATACGGGTTCGCCGGAAGTGCAGGTCGCCCTGCTGACGGCCAACATCAATGGTCTTCAGGGTCACTTCAAGACCCACGCCAAGGACCACCACTCGCGTCGCGGCCTGATTCGTATGGTGAATCAGCGTCGTCGTCTCCTCGATTATCTCAAGGAGAAGGACACCGCTCGCTACGCAAAACTCATCGAACGTCTCGGTCTCCGCCGCTAAGGGCGGGGGCAGGCAACGGGGCCCTCGGGCGCCCGCTGTGATGAGCTTGCAAGCACGCTGGCCGCGATGCGCGGCCACCTGTTGAAACGGGCTGCCCCGCAAGGTTGCGGAGCGGGCCCGTTTCCTATTGGAGGATAGACTGTTGTCAGCTGTTGCGAAGAGTTTTCAGTGGGGTGATCACAGGATCACGTTAGAGACCGGAAAAATTGCACGCCAGGCCACCGGGGCCGTAATGGCGCATATGGATAACACCACCGTGCTGTGCACCGTGGTTGGGATGAAGGACGCCAAGCCTGGCCAGCCCTTCTTCCCCCTGACCGTGAATTACCAGGAAAAAACCTACGCTGCGGGGAAAATCCCCGGTGGGTTCTTCCGTCGCGAGGGTCGTCCCTCGGAAAAGGAAACGCTCACGAGCCGGCTCATCGACCGGCCCATCCGTCCGCTCTTTCCCAAGGGCTTCATGAACGAAGTGCAGGTCATCTGCACCGTGATGTCCGCGGACAAGGACCAGGACCCGGACGTGATCGCCATGATCGGCGCCGCTGCCGCCCTGGCCATCTCCGGTATCCCCTTCAGCGGACCGCTGGCTGCGGCTCGGGTGGGCTTCGCCGATGGCCAGTATCTGCTGAACCCGGGCTTCGAGGCCCTGAAGTCTTCAGCGCTCAACATGACCGTGGCCGGTACGCGCCAAGCCGTGCTGATGGTGGAGTCGGAAGCGGAAGAGCTTACGGAAGATCAAATGCTCGGCGCCGTGCTCTTTGCTCACCAGCAAATGCAGCCCGTGCTCGACGCAATTGATGCGCTCGTCGCCGAAGCTGGCAAACCGCGCTGGGAGTGGACGCCCCCGGAGATCGATCAGGCCCTCGCCGATCGCATCGCCGACGTGTTCGCCGAGCCCATGGGTGCGGCCTATCGCATCACCGATAAGCTCGAGCGTCAGGATGCCGTGGCCGCGCTCAAGGCCCAGTGCCTGGAGCAGTTTGCCGGGGAAGCCCTGGGCGACGACGCCGCGGACAGCAAGACCGTGGAAGGTCTCTTTGGCCGCCTCGAGAAGTCCGTGGTGCGCAACGCCATCATCGACGGCGCGCCTCGCATCGACGGCCGCGATCTCAAAACCGTCCGGCCCCTGGCCATGGAAGTGGGCAATCTCGCTAAGGCCCATGGGTCCGCGCTGTTCACCCGCGGGGAAACGCAGGCCATTGTGGCGGCCACCCTCGGGACGAACCGGGACGCCGCCATCATCGATGCTCTCGAGGGCACCTATCGCGAAAGCTTCATGCTCCACTACAACTTCCCCCCCTACTCCGTCGGGGAAGCGGGCTTCATGGGTGGGCCGAAGCGTCGGGAAATTGGCCACGGTCGCCTGGCGCGCCGCGGCGTGCAAGCGGTGCTTCCGAATGCGGAAGACTTCCCCTACACCCTTCGGGTGGTGTCGGAGATCACCGAATCCAACGGTAGCTCCTCCATGGCCTCGGTGTGCGGCACGAGCCTCGCGCTGATGGACGCCGGCGTGCCGATTAAGGCGCAGGTGGCGGGCATCGCCATGGGTCTTGTAAAGGAAGGGGATCGCTACGCGGTCATCACCGACATCCTGGGCGACGAGGACCACCTCGGCGACATGGACTTCAAGGTGGCCGGGACGGCGAAGGGTGTCACTGCGCTGCAGATGGACATCAAGATCGAAGGCATCAACGAAGAGATCATGGAGAAGGCGCTGGCCCAGGCCTACGAAGCGCGCTGCCATATCTTGAACGAGATGAACCAGGTCATCGCCGAGCCTCGGGCTGCGGTATCGGACAACGCGCCGAGCATCGCCACCATCGAGGTGAACCCGGACAAGATCCGCGACGTGATCGGTAAGGGTGGGGTCACCATCCGTGCCATCCAGGAAGAAACCGGTGCCCAGATCGACATCGACGACTCTGGTCTGATCCGGGTCTACGGCGAGAACGCCGAGAGCCGGGATGCGGCCATTGCCCGCATCGAAGCCATCACGGCGGAAGCCGAGGTGGGTCAGGTCTACCTGGGCACGGTGTCCAAGATCGTCGACTTCGGCGCCTTCGTGAACATCATCCCGGGCAAGGACGGTCTGGTGCACATCTCCCAGATCGCCCAGGAGCGGGTCGAAAACGTTGAGGACTACCTCAAGGAAGGTCAGCAGGTGCGCGTGGTGGTGCTCGACGTCGACGCCCGGGGTCGCATCAAGCTGTCCATGAAGGAAGTGCCCGAAGAAGAGGGCGCAGAGGACAGCGAAGCGGCTGACGCCTAAGGCCTAGGACCCTCGCAAAAACCCGGCTTGCCCCCTGGCAGGCCGGGTTTTTTTTCGTCCGCCTAAAGGCGGAAGAGAAACTGATGAGGATAGGCCAGCTCGGGGTTGGCAGGGACGAGGGCCGTGAAGTGCTGCGCCTTGAAGAAGCCCACCGCATCCTTCTGGGCCCGGACGGTCAGGTACGCCACGCCTTCGGCGCGGGCGCGGCGCTGTGCATCGCGCAGTAGCTGGGCGCCGAAGCCCTGGCCTTGGGCATCGGGGTCCACATAAATGCCGTGAATGCGCCAGGCGGGTTGCCCGGGCGCTTCCTCCACGCCGATGGTTTCTAAAGCGACTACCCCCGTGGGCTTGGCCGGCGTCCCGAGGGTGCGAATATCCATGGTGCTCAGGTCGACCTCATCGTAGCAATGGCTGGGACCGGCGAGCCGCTTCACCCGCGGGGGAAGATCCCAGCCATCGATGGCACGGAGAATCAGTGCGTTGATAGCAGGGAGCTGGCTCGGCTGCACGGCAGGTAGGAAGTCCAGGGGTCGCCTCCTTTTGCGCTAGGGGTCGCTCCCAGGCATGCTCAAGGCCTTGGGAGGGATCGGTGCGCAATTTACAACGTCTTCTAATTCCCGGGGCAGTGCTTCAGTCCGTCATGATCGGCGGTGGCTACGGCACGGGCCGAGAGGTGGTGGAATATTTTACGCGTTTCGGCGCCGGTCCCGGACTGCTCGGCCTGGTTTTGGCGGGGGCGGGCATCGCGGTGGTTTTCGCCCTTTCCCTAGAGCTTGCGCGCCGCGCTGGCGCCTACGACTACCGCACGTTCTTTAAGGCCCTGCTCGGTCGCTTCTGGGTGAGCTATGAGGTGCTCCTGCTGCTCCTCGTGATGCTGGTGCTGGGGGTGATCAGCGCCGCCAGCCAAGGCATGCTGCTGCGCCTCCTCCCAGGCCTCAGCCCGGGCCTGTCTACCTTGCTCTTCGTGCTGGCGACCGTGGGCCTCATTCTCTTTGGGCGCACCTGGGTGACGCGCCTCCTCACCTTTTGGAGCTTTGTGCTCTATGCGGCTTTCGCTGCGCTCCTCGGGATGGTGTGGGTCCGCTTTGGCGAGGGCCTCGGAACCGCCTTCAGCACGCCCGGAGACAGCGAAGGCTGGGCGCTCAGCGCGCTGCGCTACGTGGGCTATAACGTGACCGCTGTGCCGGTGGTGCTCTTCGCGGCGCGGGCGCTGCGTTCCCAGCGCGAGACGGCCATCGCCGGGGCCCTTGGGGGTGTGCTCGCCATTTTACCGGCGGTGGCCCTTCATCTTTGCTTTCTAGCCCTGGGGCCCACGGTCTATGACGGCGTGGCCCTGCCCCTCTTTTCCGTGCTTGACGTTTTGGCGGCCCCCCTCCTAACCCTGTGCCTTTCCGTAGTGCTCCTCGGGACCTTCCTCGAGACCGCGCTAGGGGATTTGCAGGGGCTTTTGGAACGGATGGACCGCTGGCGTGAGGAGCGCCACGGCGCGCCCTTTTCCCCCTGGGGCCATGGCGCCATGGCCTTATTACTGCTGGTGGCGGCGGCGGTGTTGGGTCGCCTGGGGGTAGTGGCGCTCATCGGCGAGGGCTACGGGACCCTCGCCTGGGGCTTCATTCTGGTCTACATCCTACCCGTGCTGCTCTGGGGCTTCCGTCGTTGGCGTTCGCCGGAAACCCCCGAGGGTGCAAACTAGTAGCCGGCGGCCCCGCCGTCCGGGGCCCGGCCATCGACGCCGCCCTCAAGCACCCCCGTTTCCGGGTTCACCACGATGACTTCCGCAACGCCCTGGCGGCTCTGGGCGCGGGTCTCGTGCCCCATCGCCTCTAGGAGCTTCACCGTATCCGGGGAGAACAGCTGCGCCTCATAGCTGATGCGGTCCGGTAACCACTGGTGGTGGATTCGACCCGCGTCCACCGCTGCCTGCGCATTCATGCCGTGGTCGACGACATTCAGGATGGTTTGGAGGGTGGTGTTGATGATGGTGCGGCCGCCCGGCGAGCCGGTGACCATGAACAGGGCGCCGTCCTTTGCGACGATGGTCGGCGACATACTCGACAGCATGCGCTTGCCAGGCTCGGCCACGTTCGGCGGTGTGCCAATGAGGCCGCGCGTATCCGTCAGCCCGGGCTTGCCGTTGAAGTCCCCCATTTCGTTGTTCAAAAGGAAGCCGGCGCCGGGAACCACGATCCCCGAGCCATAGCTGTACTCCAGCGTATAGGTCACGGAGACCGCGTTGCGCGCCCCATCTACCACGGAGAAGTGGGTGGTTTCCGGGCTTTCATAGCCCCAGGTGAAGCTGCCCGGATCGGATAGGGAGGCCGTATTTTCGTCGATGGACTCCCGAAGGAGGGTGGCGTAGTCCTTCGAGAGCAGTTCGGCGAGGGGCATGTCCGGGTTGAAGTCCGGGTCGCCGAGGTAGCGGGCCCGGTTGGCGTAGCCGCGACGCATGCTTTCGGTCATGAGGTGAAGGGTGCGAGCCGACCCAAAGCCCGAGGCGGAAAGATCGTAGCCTTCGAGAACGTTCAGCATTTGCACCATGGTGACGCCGCCGGAGCTCGGAGGCGGCATGCCAATAATGTCGTAGCCCCGGTAGGTGCCGAGAATCGGGGCGCGGCGCACGGCCTCGTAGGCCTTCAGATCGTCGTGGGTGATGATTCCGCCATTGGCGGCCATTTCCTTCACGAGTAAATCCGCCGTTTCTCCCTCGTAAAAGCCCTTCGGGCCGGCCTCGGCGATGCGCTCGAGGGTGGCTGCCAGATCGCGCTGCACGAGCCGGTCTCCGGCCTCATAGGGCGTGCCGGCCTTCGTGAATTGGGCCACGGAGGCGGGGTAGGGTTCAAAGCGGCGCATGCCGGTGGTGCTTAGGGAGCGGGCGAGGCCATGGGTGACGGTGAAGCCGTCCCGGGCCAGGGCGATCGCCGGTGCGACGAGGCGCGCCCAGGGTAGGGTGCCGCCGTCTTCCCAGGCCAGATACAAGCCGGCGACGGTGCCCGGCACCCCCACCGCAAGGTGGCTGGAATGGTGCTTTTCGTAGTCGTAGTTCCCGGCCTCGTCCAACCACATCTCGGGGTGCGCGGCTGCCGGGGCTTTTTCCCGGAAGTCATAGGTTTGCGCATCACCCTTTGCCGGACGATGGATGAGGAAGCCGCCACCGCCGATGTTTCCCGCCGTGGGATGGGTCACCGCCAAGGCGAAGGCCGTGGCTACGGCCGCATCAATGGCGTTGCCGCCCTCCCGGAGCACCTGCGCCCCGGCTTCGGAGGCCAGCGCATTCTGCGACACCACCATGCCATGGCTGGCGTACTGAGGGCCGTTGGCCGCCAGCGCGAGCTGGCTGAGGGTGAGGGTCACCAGCCACAGCAGGCCGTGGCGTAGGGATTTGCGAAGGTTCATTGAGGTCGTTCTCCGAAGGGGCCTAGCCCAATTATTGATGGGCGCGCTCGCGCACCAGGGCCTCTACCACGCTGGGATCCGCGAGGGTGCTGGTGTCGCCAAGGGCGTCGATTTCATTTGCGGCAATTTTTCGTAGGATTCGGCGCATGATCTTTCCCGAGCGCGTTTTCGGCAGCCCCGGCGCCCATTGGATGACCTCGGGCTTCGCGAAGGGACCGATCTCCTGGCGGACGAGGTTCACGAGGGCCGTTTCCAGCGCCCCCAGGGCTTCGGCGGATTTGTCCGCGTCGACCATGAGCGTCACGTAGGCATAGATGGCTTGGCCCTTCACGTCGTGGTCGAAGCCCACCACGGCGGCCTCCGCGACGGCAGGATGGAGCACGAGTGCACTCTCCACCTCCGCGGTGCCAATGCGGTGGCCGGAGACGTTGATCACATCATCTACGCGCCCGGTTATCCAGTAATCCCCATCCTCGTCGCGGCGCGCGCCGTCGCCGGTGAAATAGACTCCGGGGTAGGTGCTGTAGTAGGTGTCGACCACGCGTTGGTGATCGCCGTAGACCGTACGAATTTGGCTCGGCCAGCTGCTTTCGATAACCAGGTTCCCGGAAGCTGCGCCGTCGTCGGGCAGGCGCTTGCCCTCGGCGTCCATGAGCGCGGGGCGCACCCCAAAGAAGGGTCGGGTGGCTGAGCCGGGCTTGAGGGTCGTCGCGCCAGGCAGGGGCGTAATTAGGACCGCGCCCGTTTCCGTCTGCCACCAGGTATCGACGATGGGGCAGCGCTGCTCCCCCACCACGGTGTAATACCAGTTCCAGGCTTCCGGATTGATCGGTTCGCCGACCGACCCCAGAAGGCGCAGGGACTGGCGGCTGCTACGGGTGACGAAGCGGTCCCCCTCTCCCATCACCTGGCGAATCATGGTGGGCGCGGTGTAGAAGATGGCCACCTGGTGCTTATCGATCACCTCCCAGGCTCGCCCGGCATCGGGCCAAGTGGGAACCCCTTCGAACATTAGGGTGGTGGCCCCGTTCGCGAGCGGGCCGTAGACGATATAGCTGTGCCCGGTGATCCAGCCCACATCGGCGGTGCACCAGTAGATTTCCCCTTCCCGATAGTCAAAGACATAGCGGAAGGTCATGGCGGCCATGAGCAGGTAGCCCCCGGTGGTGTGAAGCACCCCCTTGGGTTTCCCCGTGGAGCCCGAGGTGTAGAGGATGAAGAGCGGATCCTCCGCATCCATGGGTTCGGGAGGGCAATCTCCTGCTTCTGCGCCGGTGGCCTCGTGGTACCAAATATCGCGCGGGGCCTGCCAGGGAACCTCGGCGCCGGTGCGCTGCACCGTGAGCACCGTGTGCACGCCGGGGCACTTCTCGAGGGCGGCCTCGACATTGGCCTTCAGGGGAATGCGCTTGCCACCGCGCACCCCTTCATCCGCGGTAATGACCACCTCGCAGTCCGCGTCGAGGATGCGATCCTGGAGGGACTGGGGGGAAAAGCCACCAAAGACCACGGAGTGGATCGCACCAATGCGGGCGCAGGCCAGCATGGCAAAGGCGGCCTCGGGGATCATGGGCATGTAGATGCAGACCCGGTCGCCCTTTTTGACGCCCCGGGTTTTGAGGGCGTTCGCGAGTCGGCAGATGGCCTCGTAGGCCTCCTGGTAGGAGATGGCTCGGCTGTCTTCGGGGTTGTCCCCTTCCCAGAGGATTGCCGTTTGCGAGGCTCGCTCGGGAAGGTGCCGGTCGATGCAGTTCACGCAGGCGTTCAAGGTGCCGCCGGCGAACCACTTTACTTCGCCCCGGGCCATATTCACCTCGGACACCCGATCCCACTGATCGCTCATCCAGGTGAGTTGGCTGCGGGCTTGCCGATCGAAGAAGCCCTCCGGGTCTTCGATCGATTCAGCGTACAAGGCCTCATAGCGTTCGGTGTTGATTTGGGCCGTGGCGGCCAGGTCGGCGGGCACGGGGTAACGCTGCACCTCGGACATGACTTCTCCCCCTCCGGTTTGGACTGTTATGGCTTCCCTTCAGTGGCGAGGGCCGCCCGAAGGCTCGCCTCGGCGCTTGCGCTGAGCGCTGGGACGTCCCCCTGCGGTGCCTGCGCGGCATAGAGCGTATCCCCCAGCACCTTGCCGAATTCCACGCCCCACTGATCGAAGGAATTAATCCCCCAGAGCATACCGTGGCAAAACACCTTGTGCTCGTGCAGGGCTAGCAGCGTGCCCAGGCTATGCGCATCCACCTGATCGATGATGAGCAGGCTTGACGGATGATTGCCGGGGAGCCGCTTGTGGGGCGCGAGGCGCTTGGCCTCCTCGGGCGCGACGCCAGCATCGGTCAGGCTCGCGCGAATTTCCGCCTCCGTCAGCCCCCGGGCGAAGGCCTCCGCCTGGGCGATGCAGTGGGCCCGAAGCCAGCGTTGATGATCCTCGAGCCCCGGCGCCCCCCGGCGCGGGAACACGAAGGTGGCGCTGAAGGGCTGGGTGCCCTGGTGGAGCAGCTGGTGCGTGGCGTGTTGCCCGTTCGTGCCCACGGTCCCCCAGAGGATAGTCCCCGTGGCCTCGGGCACGGGCTTCCCGTCCACCGTGACCGACTTTCCATTGCTCTCCATCTCAAGCTGCTGGAGATAGGCCGGCAGCTGGGTCAGGGCGTCGGCGTAGGGCAGGAAGGCGTGGGACTGGGTGCCCAGCACGTTCTGATTCCAAAATTCGAAGAGGGCTAGCAGCAGGGGCAGGTTCTCTGCCCCGTCCGCCGTGCGGAAGTGCTCATCCATGGCCCGAGCGCCGGCGAGGAGAGCTTGGAAGGTCTCCATGCCCTGGGCAATGGCGACCGGCAGCCCCATGGGGGACCAGAGGGAGAAGCGCCCCCCGACCCAGTCCCAGAGGGGAAGGCACTGCTCGGGCGGAATGCCAAAGGCCGCCGCCGCGTCGAGCTGGGTGGTGATGGCCAGGCAGTGATGCTTCAGGTCGCCTTCGCTGAGGCCTCGGGTCAAAAACCACCGTCGCACGGTGCGGGCATTCACCTGCGTTTCCAGGGTGCTGAAGGATTTCGACGCCACGATGATCACGGTGCGCGTGGGATCCAGGCCCGCCAGGGTGCGCTGCGCGGCGACCCCGTCGACGTTGGCCAGGAAATGCATCCGCGGGCCCGTGCTGGGACCGAGCGCTTCGCAGGCCAGAGCGGGCCCTAGAAAGCTGCCCCCGATGCCGATATGCACTACGTCCGTGATGGCTGCGCCGGTGGCCCCGCGCCAGCGGCCGCTTCGGAGATCCTCGGCAATGCGTCCCATGCGGCGCAGCGCCTCGGCAATGGCCGCAGAGATATCCGTGCCGTCGAGCACCAGGGGTGTTTCCTCCGGCGCGCGGCGCAGCGCCGTATGGAGCACCGCGCGTCCCTCCGTGGGGTTCAAGCGGTTGGGCTCAAAAAGCTGCTCCGTGCCCTGGGCTAGGCCCCGGGCGGACGCGTAGGCCAGGAGAGCGTCCCGGTCTTCAAGCCGTACCCGCTGCCGAGAGAAGTCGGCCGTGATACCCGCGCCTTCGCAATGGAGGGCGGCGAGGCGGGCCGGATCTTCGAGCAATTCCCGGAGGCTCGGTAGCGCTGCGGCGCGGCTGCGCAGGGTTTCGAGGCTGGCGTCCGTCATGGCGCGTCCTTGCGAGTGAAGCACAGGTTATCGATCAGGCGTGTGCTGCCCAGTTTTGCCGCGACTAGCGCAATGAGCGCCGGGTCGTCGGCTTCCGCGGGGGCCAGGTCGGCCTGGCGGCGTACGGTGAGATAGTCCACGACGAAGCCCTGAGCCTCAAGGGCCTTGCGCCCTTCCTCGCAGCGTTCAAGCCACGCGTCTCCGGGGCCCTCTGCGAGGGCTTGGAGCGCTCGATGGAGCGCCGGGGCCTGGGCCCGCTGCGCTGCGGTGAGATAGCCATTACGCGACGACAGGGCGAGCCCATCCTCGGCTCGAGCAATGGGCGCGCCGAGGATCTCGATGGGGAGGGCAAAATCCTCCACCAGCTGGCGGATAATCATCAGCTGCTGATAGTCCTTTTGCCCGAAGAGCGCGAGCTCAGGTTCGGCCATGGTAAATAGCCGGAGTACCACGGTGGCGACCCCTTCGAAGTGGCCGGGCCGGTCTGCCCCGCAGAGCTGCTCCGCGAGGGGGCCTGGGCACACCCGGGTGCGTGGCGGTAGGCCCTCGGGGTAGATCGTGGATACGGCAGGAACGAAGACCGCATCGCAACCGACGCTGCCCAGGGCCTCGAGATCGGCGTCGAGGGTTCGGGGATAGCGTTCAAAATCTTCCCCGGGGCCGAATTGGCTGGGGTTGACGAAAAGGGTGACCAGAACGCGATCGGCCTGCGCCTTGGCTTGGGTCACTAGGCCGAGGTGGCCCGCGTGAAGGTTGCCCATGGTCGGGACCAGGGCGAGGCGCTCCCCGGCCGCTCGCCAGGCGGCACGTTGGGCGCGAAGCGCCGGCAGGGTTTCGAGCACCGAAAGGGTCATAGGAAGCAGTGCTCCGGGGCTGGGAAGGTGCCGTCCTTCACGGCGGAGCTATAGGCTTCGAAGGCGCTGCGCACGCTTCGGGCGTCGGCCATGAAGTTCTTCACAAAGCGGGGCACCTTAATGCCCGGCGGGGTAATGCCGAGGAGATCGTGCATCACCATGATCTGCCCATCGACGTCCGGGCCCGCGCCGATGCCGATGACGGGAATCGACAGCGTTTCCGTCAGGGTTTTGGCGAGGCCCACGGGAACGCATTCCAGCAGCAAGAGGCTGGCGCCGGCGTCTTCGAGGAGCTTCGCCTCATCGATGATGGCTTGAGCCTTCGCCGTATCCCGGCCCTGCACTCGATAGCCGCCGAGACGATTGATGGCCTGGGGCGTAAGCCCCATGTGGGCGCAGACCGGAATGCCGCGCTCGGAAAGCTTGCTGGTGGTGTTTGCCAGCCAGGCGCCGCCTTCGAGTTTCACCACGTGGGCCCCGGCGCGCATGAGGGCTGCGGCGCTATCCAGCGCCTGCTGCTCATGGCCGTAGCTCATGAAGGGGAGGTCCGCCATGATCAGGGCACCGCGGTTCCCCGCGCGGACGCAGCGCATGTGATAGACGATATCGTCGAGGGTCACGGGGAGGGTGCTGTCATGGCCCTGAAGCACCATCCCGAGGGAATCGCCGACCAGCAAAACCTCAACGCCGGCGCTTGAAATCATCTCCGCGAAGCAGGCGTCGTAGGCGGTGAGGGCGGCGAACTTCTCGCCCCGGTGCTTCATTTTTTGGAGCGTCGTGAGGTTGACGCGCCGAACGTCCGTTTGGCTGCTCATGGGGACTCCTGTGGGGGTGAACTAAAGCAGGCTGGGGTGGGGGTTAAAGTACTGTCGTGCGCTGAGCGGACCCTTGATCCGGGTCAGTAGGGCAGCGAAATGATCATCGTTGTGAACCCAGTCGAGCTCCGCGGCATTGACGATGAGCAGCGGCGCTTCGTCGTAAAAGTGGAAAAAGCGAGCGTAGGCGTCGCTCAGGGACTCCAGGTAGGCGTCGTCTAGGCCGCGCTCCATGGCTCGCCCCCGCATGGCGATGCGGTCCTGGAGCACGGTGAGGGGCGCCTGGAGATAGATCACCAGGTCCGGCTTCGGCGCCTCCACGGTGAGGCGATCATAGACGGCCTGATAGAGATCCAGCTCCGCATCGTCCAGGGTGAGTTCGGCAAAGAGCCGATCCTTCGCCATGAGATAGTCCGCGACGTGCCCCGGGGTGAAGAGGTCATCGGTAGCCAGGACCTGGAGCTGCTGCGCCCGCTGAAGCAAAAAATGCAGCTGCGTGGGCAGCGCATGACTGCGCTGGTCTTGGTAGAAGCGTTCCAGAAAGGGGTTCTCTTCGGCCTTTTCCAGCAGCAAGGCATAACCCAGGGCCTCCCCGAGGCGCTGGGCGAGGCTGGTCTTGCCCACGCCGATGGGGCCTTCCACCGCAATGCGCTGCGGAATGCCCGTGCTCATGGGGCGGAGTGCCTCGCGGGCCGGCGTCGCCGGCGCCGCCGGGGCCGGCGCTCTTCTCGGGGTGCGTCACTGGGGACCGGGGTTTCATGGTCCTCCTGGTAGGTAGTCCACCAGGCGCCCATGCCATCCGTGGCTTCGCCTACCGACTCCCGAAGGACAAGGAAATCATAGGCGGCGCGGAAGCGGGGATGGGTAATGAGCTTGTCGGCCCGCCGTGCGCCTCGTTGGAGGCGGCTTTGCAGCGTCCAGGTTTCCTGCATAAAAGTAGTGAGGCGACGGGGAATGGTGGTGTGCTGCTGCTGCTCGGCCAAAAGGGCGCCCATGGCCTCCTGAAGCGCTTCGAGGGGTCGAAGGCCATCGTCCCGCAGTTCGAGGGTCCGCTGCTGAAGCGGCGCCCAGAGAAAGGCGGCCAGAAGAAACGCGGGGGTGACCGGTTTTCCTTCCGCGACCCGCGCATCGGTACTTTCCAGCGCGGCTTCCGCTAGGGCCAGGGCTGTGGGCTGTTCCGTGAAAGCTTCCTCTGCCTCGGGGAACAGCAGGCCAAAAAGGCCGTAGTAACGGAGGAGCGTGAGGCTTTTTTCGCCGTGGCCGTGAAGGAATAGCTTGCCGACTTCATCGAAGAGCCGAGCCGGGGGCACATCCATAAGGCGTTCGCGCACCGGAGCGATGGCGGCGTCGGTCTCCGGGGCGAGGTCGAAGTCCAGCTTCGCCGCGAAGCGAACGGCCCGGAGCATGCGCACGGGATCTTCCCGATAGCGGTGCTCCGGGTCGCCGATGAGGCGAATCTGTCGAGCCTCGAGATCCTTAAGACCATGGGCAAAGTCGTAGATCGCGAAATCGGCGGGAGTGTAGTAGAGCGCATTAATCGTGAAATCTCGGCGGAGGGCGTCATCGTCGATGGTGCCGTAGACGTTGTCCCGAAGGATCATGCCGCCTTCGCTGAGCGCTGAAGCGGGTTCGTCCTTGCCCCGATCTCGGCGCCGGGGCAGGGCGCCGGCATCCACCGTGGTGGCGGTGGCGTCGTCGCTTAGGGCCCGGAAGGTGGCCACTTCCACGATTTCCCGCCCAAAGCGAACATGGACGAGCTTGAAGCGTCGCCCAATCAGCTGGGCATTGCTGAAGAGGTCCCGGACCACCTCCGGCGCCGCGTCGGTGGCGACGTCGAAGTCCTTGGGTTCGCCCCCTAGAAGAAGATCGCGAACCCCGCCGCCCACTAGGAAAGCCTGATGCCCCGCACCAAGCAGGCGATAGAGCACCTTCATGGCGCCACTGCTAATCGCCTTGCGGGAAATGGGGTGATCTTGCCGGGGCACGACGGTCGCTTGCGTATTCGCAAGGGCCGGGGGCCGGGGGAGATCGCGTGCGTTGCCTTCGTTATCCGTCACCGGGCTAGAGGTCTCGGTAAAAGTTGGAGCATAGCAGGCTTCGAGGTTTCACGGACCCTCGGGGCGGCATCGGCGAAGGGGGTAAGTGGCTGAAAAGAAAAAAGGGAAAGGCCCCCACGACCTTTCCCTTTCATGCTGCCGTCACCGATTTCTTCTTCTCACCCTTGCGGGTGCGGCTGTCGGACAGCGACGGGCCCTATCCCGTCTGAGCCAGGCACGGAGTCAGGTGCCTTAGCCCTTAAGAGTGCAACTCGACTATCCGTAGACAGGGCCCTGGCTCTCCGGCGTTCGGGCCGCGGTCGAAACCGCTAAGTTGACCTCTTGATCAGCCCCTCCCCCCCAAGAGCTGGGCTGAAAGCAACGCCCCACGCGTCGCTGAATTAGCTAAAGCTAGGACCGTGCCAAGTTTTGAGGTCTTTGGGTGTTACCATGAAAAACAAAGAGTTAAGGATTTTTCCGGGGTCGATTAGGGCATGGGAGGGAAAAGTGTTACCGATCAAAGTGTTACTTAGACGCCTAAAAGTGTTACTTCCCAACTAATTTGAGTTCTTCGGTAACACTTTTGCCTAGGGCTTGCTCTTGCGACGGGGGATCCCCAGGCGCTGCCGCCGCTCCCACAGGGACTTTCGACTGATGCCGAGCTGCTCCGCAAGCGCTGTCTCGGTCAAGCGACCCTCATTTTCCTGCACGAAGCGGACGAAATAGTCCTCTAGGCTCGCCGCACCCTCCTGCGGGGGCGGTGCGGGGGCCGGGGTTGAAGCCGGGGCCGATTCCCTGGGGGTGCCCGGTTCCCCGACGTGGCCTCCCAGTGCGAGGTTTTCTGGGGTGATTTCTTCCCCGTCGGCCAGGATGACGGCACGTTCCACGGCGTTTTCGAGTTCTCGGACGTTGCCTGGCCAGCTGTGCGCCGCCAGAGCGGTCAGGGCGGCGTCGCTAAAGCGCAAACGAATCTTTTGCAGTTTGACGCAGGCCCGCTCCAGGAGCCGTTCCGAGAGCTCGAGGATGTCATCGCCCCGATCCCGGAGCGCTGGAAGGGTGAGGTTCACCACGTTCAAGCGATAGAAGAGATCCTCGCGGAAGCGCCCGGTTTGAGCCAGCTGGCGGAGGTCCCGGTGGGTGGCGGCGATTAGGCGCACGTCCACCTTTCGCGTTTCTACCGCCCCGAGGCGACGAATTTCCCCCTCCTGGAGCACTCGGAGTAGCCGAGCCTGGGCTTCCAGAGGCAGTTCTCCAATTTCATCAAGAAATAGCGTGCCCCCCGTGGCCGCCTCCACCAAACCCTGGCGGGCGCTGCCCGCTCCCGTAAAGGCGCCTTTTTCATGGCCGAAGAGCTCGGATTCTATAAGCGAGTCGGGAATGGCTGCGCAGTTCAGGGAGATCATGGGCGCAGCTGCGCGGCCACTTTGTTCATGGAGGGCGCGGGCTACCAGTTCCTTTCCCGTTCCCGATTCCCCGAGCACCAGAACCGTGGATTCCGTGGGCGCAACCTTGCGAATGCGCTCATAAAGTAGGCGCATGGCGCTGCAGGAGCCGATCATCCCCGCTACCGGGAGCCCGGGCCGCGCCTGGGCCGGCACGGGCCCTCGAGCCGTGAGCTGATCCCGGGCCACCCGCTGCAGCAAGTGTTCGAGTTCATCGACGCCGAAGGGGCGGGGGAGGAACTCCGCCGCCCCCAGCTTCATGACATCCACCGCCGTGCGGATGGTGGCATCGCTCGCGAGCACCAAGACGGGGGTCCCCTGGGACCAGGGAATGAGATCGGTGCCAAGACCCCCGGCCACACGAAGATCCGTGACCACAACGGAGAACTCAGAGGCTTTCTGGCGCCGGGCTTCTAGGAGGGTGCGGGGCTGGTGAACGGCATAGCCCAGGGCCTCAAGCTGGCTGGCCAGCTCGCCCGGTGCGACGTCGTCGTTCTCAAGCAGCAAAACGGTGCGCATAACCACCTGCTGGCCCCAGGAAACGCTACCGATGGTAACAGAAACTGGCTCTAATCGAGGGATTCCTCCAGGGTAAGGGCGCCCTTTTGCAGTGTCACCGTGGGCCATTGCCGGCACCCGTCGTCGAGCTGGCGGTGGCAGGGGGCCTGGGGATCACTTTGTAGGCCTAGTAGCGTCAATGCTCGGTGTAGATTGCTTCGCGCCTGGGCATTATCCAGGGCGGGGGCGCCGGTTTGCTTCGCCCACTTTTGCCCGGCGGCGTCGACCACTAGGGGGAGATGAAGGTAACTCGGGGTGGGGTAGGCAAGCGCCCTTTGCAGGGCGATTTGCCGGGCAGTGGAGCCCAATAGATCTTCCCCCCGCACAATATCCGTGATGCCCTGCGCCGCATCATCTACCACCACCGCCAGCTGGTAGGCCCAGAGCCCATCCCGGCGCTTCAGAATGAAGTCGCCGCTGCCGGTGGGCAGGGTTTCGCACTGGCAGCCGTGCAGCCGATCTTCGAAGCAGATCGGTCCCTCGGGGACGCGAAAGCGAATGGCATGGGGCCCCGGGGGGGGCACGGAACGCGTTCGGCAGGTGCCTGGGTAGGGCCCCCCCTGAGCGCGGAGGGCGCGGCGGGTGCAGTCGCAGGGATAGGTGAGGCCATCCCGGCGAAGGTGATCAAGGGCGGCAGCGTAGGCTTCGGAGCGCTGGCTCTGAAAAAGGACGGGGCCATCCCAGCCCAGATCGTGGGCCTCAAGGCACTGAAGAATAGCGGTGTCGGCGCCGGGCACCTCCCGCGGTGGATCGATGTCTTCGATGCGAAGGGTCCAGGTACCGCCGGCTACCCGGGCGTCCAGCCAGCTCGCGACGGCGGTGCAGAGCGACCCTAGGTGAAGGGCACCCGTGGGCGAGGGGGCAAAGCGGCCGCGGTAGGCGGGGATGCTCATTGCTCCGGCCCTCGACAGGGTCCAGGGCCGCAGGGAGAATTCGCCCCTCGATCCATCATGAGACCCATGCCATGCGCCTTGCAGAGCGACTGCGCCATATCCATTCCTTCCGCGTCATGGACATTGTCGATGCCGCACAGCGCCTGGAGGCTGAGGGGCATCGGGTGATCCACATGGAGGTGGGGGAGCCGCGGGAGCCCTCCGACCCCTTCATTCGCGACGCCGGCGCCGCTGCGCTGGCCCGAGGGGAAACGGCTTACACCCCAGCCCTAGGCCTGCCCGCCCTGCGCCGGGCCATTGCCGCCTACTATGGCACCTATCATAACGTCGATCTCGACCCTGAGCGGGTGGTAGTGACTGCCGGGGCCACGGGGGCTCTGATGCTCCTATCGGCCTTGCTGCTGGACCCGGAGGATGAGGTCCTCCTGGGCGATCCGGCCTATCCCTGTAACCGCTATTTCCCCCTGCTCTTTGGCGCGCAGGCGTCCCTGATGCCGCTTTCCGCGGAGGCGGGCTTCGACTTGACGGAGCGCGACGTGGTCAGGGCCTGGGGTCCCCGTACCCGCGGGGTAGTGCTGGCGTCGCCGGCAAACCCCACGGGGGCCGTAAGCAGTCGCGCGGCGCTTCAGGGTCTGTCCGAGGCTGCGGCATCCCGGGGAGGCTGGGCGCTCTTCGATGAAATCTACCAGGGGCTCACCTACCCCTCGGCGCTTGACGATCAGTCCGCCTTGCCAGCGCACGGGGATCTGGCTCCGGATCGGGTCGGCACTATCCTCAGCCTCCAGGGGGGCGCGGACCACGAGTTTCTTGTGAACAGTTTCTCGAAATACTTTGGTATGACGGGCTGGCGCGTGGGCTGGCTGGTCGCGCCTCGGGCGGCCATTCCGGCGATCGAGAAGCTTGCCCAGAACGCCTACATTGCCCCGTCGACCGTCGGGCAACATGGGGCGCTGGCGGCCCTGGCGCCGGAAGTGATGCCGCGCCACGAGGCGCGCCGCCTTGCCTACTTCCGGGCGCGCAATCGTCTCGTGACCGGGCTGCGGGCCCTGGGGTTCTCCGTTCCCGTGGTCCCTGAGGGCGCCTTCTACGTCTATGCGACGCTGCCGCCGGAGCAGCCCGACAGCGAGCCCTTCTGCCGTGCATTGCTGGAAAGGGCTGCGGTAGCCGCCACGCCCGGTACGGACTTCGGGGAGCAGGGCGCGGCGCGGAGCGTACGCTTCTCCTACACCGCGCCCCTGGCCGATCTAGAAGAGGCGCTCACGCGCCTCGAGGCCTTTCTGGCGGGGCGTCCCGTGGCGACGCGAGGGGCTTAGGCGTTCAGGAGCCCGGGGTAATCTTCCACGGGCAGGCGCGCACCGAAGCGGGCGACCAGGCGGGCGGCGGCGCGACTTGCCAGCTCGGCGGCTTTCTCGTGGGGCCACCCCTGGCCGAGGCCATAGAGGTATGCCCCGGCGTAGATATCCCCTGCGCCATTGGTATCCACCGGTTTGATGGGCGCCGTCGCTACGGTGTGGCGTGCGCTGCCGTCCCACAGCAGGGAGCCCTCGGCGCCCCGGGTAATGGCAAAGCTGCTGGCAAAATCCTTCAGGCTCGAAAAGGCGTCCTCGAGAGTGCTGGCCCCGGTCCAGGCGAGGGCTTCTTCCTCGTTGCAGAAGAGGTGGTCGACGTGACTGCCCAGCATGGCGCGCATGTCTTCGCCAAAAAACTCCACAACGGAAGGGTCGGAGAGGGAAGCAACGGTACGAATGCCTCGGCGCTCCGCGAGCTCCCGGGCATGGATGACCGCATCCCTAGCGGTCGGCGACGTGCAGAGATAGCCCTCGAGATAGAGCATATCCGCGGCCTCTAGGGCCTCCGTATCCACATCCTTCTCGCTGAGGCTTCCGGAGATACCCAGGAAGGTGTTCATGCTTCGCTCGGCGTCGGGAGTGATGAGTACCAGGCACTGCCCCGTGATGCCTTCCCCGCGCTGCTCGTGGGCGTTGGTTTCTACGCCCGCGGCCCGCATGTCTTCCACGAAGAAGTGGCCCACTTCGTCGTCCGCGACCTTGCAGCTATAGAAAGCTTTTCCTCCCAGGGCGCTGACGGCCATGAGGGAGTTCGCTGCGCTACCGCCGCTGCAGCGCCTGGGCGCGTGGTCCGCGAGGTCGCCGCTGAGCTGTAGGAGGCGCTCCGCCTCCACCAGCGTCATGTGGCCCTTGGCAATCTCGTGCTGGGCGAGAAAGCCGTCGTTGATCTCGTACTCCATGTCGACCAGTGCATTGCCGAGGCCGTAAACGTGATAGTGCATGGGGGAGTCCTTTGCGTTAGCGGCAGGCCGCGAAGGCGCGGTCCATGGCGTCTAGGGTGGCGTCGATGACCGCATCGTCGTGGGTCGCGGAGATAAAGCCTGCCTCGTAGGCCGATGGGGCAAGGTAAACCCCGGCCTCCAGCATGGCGTGGAAAAAGCGGGTGAAGCGCGGAACATCGCACTGCTGAACGTCGGCGAGGTTTCGGATGGGCCCTTCGGAGAAGAACATGCCGAACATGCCGCAGACGTGCTGGGTCGTGAAGGGGATTTGGTGCGCCGCGGCCCGCTCCTGGGCACCGGCCATGAGCCGGTCCGTTTGCGCCGCGAGGGCGGTGTAGAGCTCGGGATGGGCGGCTAGCGTTTGTAGCGTGGTCAACCCTGCCGCCATGGCTAGGGGGTTCCCGGACAGGGTGCCCGCCTGATACACCGGGCCCACCGGTGCCAGCGCCGCCATCACGTCCGCGCGCCCCCCAAAGGCCCCCACGGGAAGGCCGCCGCCGATGACCTTGCCGAGGGTCGTGAGGTCCGGCGTGATGCCGTAGAGGCTCTGGGCGCCGCCGGGGGCCACGCGAAAGCCGGTCATGACTTCGTCGAAGATCAAGAGGGCGCCGGCGTCCGAGCAGAGCGCGCGAAGGGCATCGAGGAAGGCTTGATCCGGGGGGATGCAATTCATGTTGCCCGCGATGGGCTCGACGATAACGCAGGCGATTTCCGAGCCTCGCGCGGCAAAGAGGGCCGTGACCGCCTCCACGTCGTTATAGGGCAGGGTCAGGGTGTGCTGCGCCAGGTCCGCGGGCACCCCGGGGGAGTCTGGCTGGCCCAGGGTCAGGGCACCGGAGCCCGCTTTGACCAACAGGGAATCGACATGGCCGTGGTAG
>Ga0255743_10000911_pt1 | contig 25620 bp, 17 predicted proteins | sample 101ome_19_FD_179950 | JGI IMG/M metagenome (GOLD analysis project Ga0255743, IMG submission 179950) | Coastal salt marsh microbial communities from the Groves Creek Marsh, Skidaway Island, Georgia - 101405AT metaG (version 2) | ecosystem: Environmental > Aquatic > Marine > Intertidal zone >... | reverse complement strand
GGAGTGGGGTGGTGTTTTATTGAGTCATGACTCGTCGAAACGTGTAAGCAGAAAAGTGCTCTGTGTGGATGGACACATCTTCACAACGCGACCGCGCGCTTCGTCGTCGTCGGCGTGCGTCGTCGTCGTCGTCGCCTCGGTCTCGGTCTTCCGCGCGGGAAGCGACCGAAATGGACGCCGTTCTCGGGAAGGAACACCGCGCCCCGCGCGCGGGGTCCAAGGCGAAGAAGAAGGAGGCGACGAAGAAGAAGAAACGAACGGAAGACGATGGCGGCGGCGGGAAATCCGCGAGCGGTGGTAACAACCCGCGGGCGTTCATCTTTAGCGGGGCGAGAAAGGCGAAACGAGCGCGAACGGTGGCGGTGGAAAAGGCGGAACGGAGACTGCGAGCGCCGGTGCGAGAACTCGGGGAAGGGGTGGAACCGCCGCCGTTCGTGGTGGTGGTGCAAGGACCGCCCGGGGTGGGCAAGACGACGCTGGTTCGGTCGCTGGTGAAGCACTACACGAGACACGCGCTGAATGAGATTAAAGGACCGCTCACGCTGGTGACGGGGAAGAAACGGAGGATTCAGATTTTGGAGGTGAAGAATGATTTGAATGACATGGTGGATGCGGCAAAGATTGCAGACTTGGTGTTGCTGTTGGTGGATGGTTCGTTTGGTTTCGAAATGGAGACGTTTGAGTTTCTCAACGTCTTGCAAGTGCACGGATTCCCGCGAGTGATGGGAGTTTTGACTCATCTCGATCAGTTTCACGACGTGACGAAGTTGAAAAAGACGAAAAAGTTGCTCAAGCATCGTTTCTGGACGGAGATTTACGACGGCGCCAAGTTGTTTTACATCTCGGGCATATCGAACGGGCGGTACAATCTACGGGATACGATGAATTTAGCTCGGTTCATCTCGACCGCAAAGACGAAACCATTGATTTGGCGAACGTCGCACCCGTATGTCGTCGGAGATCGGTTTGAGGACATTACAAAGCCGGAGCTCGTGCACGACAATCCGGTGTGCGATCGCGAGGTGGCGCTGTACGGCTTTTTGCACGGGTGCAACCTGAAGCACGGGCAGCTCGTCCATGTCGCGGGCGTGGGCGATATGGCGGTGAAAGAAATCGTAGAGCTCCCAGATCCGTGTCCGTTGCCGAGTAAAGAGCGTAAGCAGCGCAAGTTGGATGAAAAGCAAAAACTCATCTACGCGCCGATGAGCGACGTCGGCGGCTTGTTGTACGATAAGGATGCCGTCTACATTACGGTTGACGATAAGCAAGTCAACTTTTCCAAGAGACAGCTTGAAGAGAAGCTCTTGGCCGAAGGTAGACCGTTGCCAGACGACGGCGAGGTGGATGTCGGTGTGTCCATGGTGCACGGGTTGCAAGACACGCGAATCGCCATCGACGACAAGCTTCGTAATAGCGAAATTTCTCTCTTCAAGGGTGGCAAATCCATAAATGGCGAAGACTTTGCAAAGAAGAGTGCGTTTGATGTGGACATCGACGGTAGCGACGATGACGAGGAGGAAGTTTCGGACGAGGAATCGGATTCGGATGGCGATTCAGACGAGAGCGACGGAGATGATGACGATTTCCCTTCTCGAAAGCAACAACCCGGTGATTCTCGCGTCAGACGCGCGGCTGTCTTTAGCGAAGAACCCGAACGTGGTTACGAAGACGCCGATAGCGATGAAGAGGATGACGACGGGGACGAGGAGGAGGACGAGGATGGCGAAGGACTCGGTAGAGGGGCGTCTCGCTGGAAGGAAATGATGTCGAGCTACAAACGAGAAAAGACTCTGATGGAGATTGTTTACGACGACACCGCCGGCACTGTTCGCGGTGAAAACGCCGTCAACTCCGACTCCGACTCCGACTCCGAGTCTGATTCTGATCTCTTCAAGAAGCAGGAAGAATCAGATTCAAAGGTGGATGTGCTTGATTCTTTCGATCGAACCAAATTCCTTCCCGAGGTGCGCTCGGGACTCGACTTGGAGGATTCGTCTCTTCGAAACAGATTCGTCACCGGTGACTGGGATGCGGCAAAGGCAAGAAGCGAAGCTCAGCCACCTAGAGAGGGTGAAGGCGACGACGAAGATGAAGTGTATGGTGACTTTGAAGATTTAGAAACCGGCGAGAAGTTTGGACCGGGCGCTTCCGGCGACGGCGATGAAGGGAGTGGGGGCGATGACGACGATGAGGACGAGGACGAGGACGAGGACGCAGAACAGAAACGTCTCGAGCAAAAACGCGCCAAACACGAAGAGTTTATGGAAGAGGGCAAGGATAAATCTTTGAACACAAAGAGTCCAAACTACGTCGATCCAGACGGCCCGTCGTCCTACTTTGAGTTGGTCAAGAATCAAATGAGAGAAGAAACCACTCGCTCTCGCACGATTCTCGATGCGTTACCAGACAACACGCGTCAAGCGATGGAGGGCTTCCGCCCGGGCTCCTACTTGCGGATCGTGCTCGCTCGAGCGCCTTGCGAGTGGGTTGAAAATTTCGACCCGACGCGTCCGATTGTCATCGGGGGCATTCTTCCCGGAGAAGAAATCATGGGATACCAACAGTTGCGGTTGAAAAAGCATAGATGGCACCGCAAAACGTTGAAGAACCAAGATCCTTTAATCTTCTCCGTCGGATGGAGACGCTTCCAGTCGATTCCAGTGTATTCTATGATGGATGCCAACTCGCGCCATCGCATGATCAAGTACACTCCGGATCACATGCACTGCTACGCAACCTTTTACGGTCCGTTGACGCCACAAAACACGGGCGTGATTTGTTTTCAAAGTATGACGTCTCAGCAGGCAAGTTTCAGAATTGCAGCGTCCGCTACGGTTCTCGAGTTTGATCACGCCATCAAGATCGTGAAGAAACTCAAGCTGGTCGGCACGCCGACAAAGGTGTTTAAGAATACCGCCTTCATCTCTGGCATGTTCAACAGCGCGTTAGAAGTGAGCCGATTCGAAGGTGCGGCGCTTCGCACGGTTTCAGGAATCCGGGGTACGATTAAAAAAGCACTCAAGCCTGGCGAGGGTGTGCACGGGTCCAAGGATGGCGGCTTGAAGGAGGGCAGCTTCCGCGCTTCCTTTGAAGATAAGCTTCTCCTGTCCGACATCGTATTTTTGCGCACGTGGACCAAGGTTGATGTTCCAAAGTTCTTCAACCCGCTCACGACCGCCATGATGAAGGATACAAAGGACTGGCGCGGTATGAAGACGGTTGGACAACTTCGTTACGAAAAGTCAATTCCGATTCCAGTCAATTCCGATTCCATCTACAAGCCAATCGAGCGACAAAAGCGCGTCTTCAACAAGCTCCAAGTGCCGAAAGCGCTTCAACAAGCGCTTCCTTTCAAATCCAAGCCGAAACTCGAAAAGGCGAGGACGAGAGAGACGCTCGAGCAACGCAGAGCTGTCGTTCACGACAAGGAGGAGAAGAAACTCGCGACCATGGTGCAACAGCTCAACACGATTCGCAACGAAAAGATGGCCAAGCGTGCCGAGCAACAAGCCGTGCGTCGCGCAGCTCGCGCCAAGGTGCAAGCCGCGGAGGACGAATGGCGCACCAAGCTCAAGAAGGAGAACATCAAGCGAGCCTATCGCGAAAAAGGCAAAGCCGAAGCCGCCGCCGCTCGAGCGCGAGAAGGCGGAGGCAAATTTGCCAAGAAGAAAAAGTCGAAATAGATTTACAACAATGTTTGTCACATCAACACCTAGCATTTTCGTTGCAAAACGCCTCGATCACTCACACACGAACCGTCGTCCCAAAGGCTACAGAAGTCTTGAGAATGCCCGTTCTACTCGCGCCTTGATTTTCGACGCCGACAACTCTGCCGCCGCGACGACGCACCAACGACGCTCTTCGCACTCCATCCTCTCCATTTGGGGATTCCCTCGACCGCGATCGACTCACACACGCGTACCTCTCCTCCTCCATCGCCGTGATTCTCCTCGAAATCTCACCTCTAATCTCCAACGCGTACGTCCTCTGCGACTCGTCGTCGTACGCTCTCCAACCGTCATCCGCTCTCGCCGGAGTCTCCACGCGCGTCCCCGTCCTCTCCAACCCATCCACCGCTCGCGAGACGATACCCCTATAATCAAACGAACCACCCAACGCGCGTTCCACCCGCGCTCTCGCCGCGCTCTTCGCGCAATCGTGTTCTTCCAAAGCCGACGCCGACGCGCGAACGCGCGTTGACTCCAACCCTCTCTCTTCCATCGCCGTCCGCATCCTCAACTCCCCTCCAGGTACATTCGACGTGTACGCATCACCGATGATTCCCCCCGCGACGGCTGACGCGTGATCGCGTTCGCGTGCGAGTCGTTGGCGTTGGGTTTCAGCACCGTAATCATAATGTGTTTGTTTGACCGCCGTCGCGTTTGAATCCGTCTGAAACACCGAGAGCGCCGGTGGACGTCGACGTTCCATGCGTGCGCACCACTCTGTCGTCTTTGTTCGTGTCGTTCAATCGCTGCCGCCGTCGTCGTCGCCGCCGAGAGGTGCGCCCGCGCGCGACAAAGTGGAGTAAAGTAATAACGTTTTGACTTTTTATTCTCAGAGAAAAACTATCTTTGCTCTAAAGCGACCGAAAACTTCAGCGGAGCGCGTCGGGTTCTCACCCGACGCGCTCGACGGAATCGTCACGCACGTGGACGTGTAATATAAAAACGTTCGGCCGTCTCACTCGTCGTCGGCGCGCTCGAGGAGATTTCTGTGGAACGGTTGTAAAGAACGAAACGCGTCAGTCGGTCGGTACGTTGTCGACGGGGGGCGTCGGTTGTCGATCGGCGCTCGAAAAGAAAAAGTTCATCTTGATGATATCGTCACGACGTACACATCGCTTGAGCAGCCGGCGCTTGAACGACAATCACTTGCGGTTGTTGTTGTTGCATCGGGGGCGCGAGCGCCGCCGCCGCTTGTCTGTCGTTAACCTCTCGGCTCACTTGGCACGCCAAGCACGCCGGGCAGCAGCAGCACTCAAAGACGCCGATCGGCGCCGAGACGCCGACGCGGTACAACGCGCTCTGCAAAACGCCCTTGGAGTGGCACACACCGAAGCCAACAGCGTACGCGCAGGTGTTCATGCAGCAGGTACCGAAGCAATCGCCCACGGCGGTGCGCTGCGCGATGCTGCCGAGGTGGCACGCCGGGCAGAAGCACGCGTAGACGCAGTCGCCGACGTCGTCAAAGCATCCGAAGAGCTGGTTGTTCATGTACACTGGAAGTTGCGCAGCCATGATGGATGGTTGAAAATAAACTCTGTACTTCCTGCGCGGTGGTCGTCGATTCGATCGTCAGTCACCGCGTCCGCGCGTCACCAAAATCAATCGATCAATCAAATCGATCCTCGGGCGTAACACGAAGCAATTATCATCATCGGTTGGTTCGATTCCCCCGATCCGTTCGTTCGCGTCTCGACGAACCGAACCGAACCGAACCGAACCGAACCGAAAAGAGGAACGCGTCGTCGCCGTCGATCGCGCGCTCGAATCGCGAATCGCGCTCGAACCGAAACGCACCCGCGCGCGGCAAACACTGCCGGCGCGAACGTTGACGTGGATCGCTTGGGTTTCTTCAGTTACTCTGTTTACGCATACATGGACACGTCGTAGGTGTTGCGCTGGCAATCCGCGGCTCGAGTGAGTGTTCCGTAGTGTAAAAGTCTTTCACGATACGGGATGAGTGTCCGTACCGGTAGTGGTGTGAAAGACTTTTATGATACGGGATGAGTGTCCGTAGTGTAAAAGACTTTGACACTGTACGGGAAGGGACTGAACGGGGCGGAACGGAACGCGCGCGCGCGATTCCGCGATTCCGCAGAGACGAACGCGCGCGCGCGGAAGCGACTCCGACGCTCGTCCGACGACGACCCGCGTCGGTTGCGCGTGATTTTTTGTTCGTTCGTTCGTTCGTTCGTTCGTTCGCGACTCGACGCGACGCGACGCTCGAACGGCGGCGTTCGTGGAGACGCGGGCGGGCACTCGTCGACGCCGATTTCCCGCGTGGTGGGATCGAACCGGAATCGGTCGAACTCTCGTTCGTCGCGCGCTTCCGTGCGTCGCTCGCGAACGGCGGGGATACGGACGCGGGGGGAGTTTTTTGTCACGCAAAGACGCGCCTTTCGCACCGCGTGATTCGCGTCGCGTCGAACACCGCGGTCGCGATTAGGTGGGAAGGAACGATCTCGGGTTTCCGAGGGTTGATTTGATTGATTGCACTCAAGTACCTCCCCGAGCGGGTGACTTTTGGTTTTATAACCTTTGTTCGTTCGTTCCGCGCGGCGAGACGGGGTTGTCTCGACGGTGATTTTCACGCAGAGAAGAGAACTTTCTCTCGTCTCGCTACGCGGTTCGAAAACCCCGAAGCGGTCGAAAAAGAACCAGCTTTGTACGTACGTAGCGGAAGTCGACGCTTAGAGCGTCGACTTTGATTGTTTGTCTGTTTCGTCTCGAACGCCGGCAGTGTCTTCACGCGGTGTTTACTCGCACGCACGCACACGCACACACGTTACGAAAATTTTGTTTGAGTCTTCAATCTGTCGCCAACTGTGTTTGCTGTTTCGTCCTGTTAAGTAAATAATAGGCTTTTGGAAAATTTCGAGGGAGGACGAGGAGCGTTTCGACGGATGGACATGTCGCAAGAAGAGGAGGAACTTGAACTTCAACCGAGAGCGTTCTTCAGAACACCCTCGGATGGATCCGTAGAAGACGTTCCTTCGTCTTCGTCGGATCGGGATGGGGACTTCTCGGATTCTGCTCGGCCTGAAGACGACGCGGTGGCGGGCGTATTGGCAAAGTTGACGTTGGCGCTTCGAGCGTCGGTGACATCCGCCGCGAAGAGTCATACGGGGCCAATCACGTCCGCCGTCGTGGCGGAATGGGTGGAAAAGACAAATCTGAGTGCGAATGCCGTCGAAACAATCTTCAACTCGCTCTCACCGTGGGCTTCGGGGAAACGGGCGTCGGCAAACGCCGCTCGCGCCAGCATTGCCGAGCACGCGTCGTCAGACGTCGCGGGCGAGGGTGATGAAGAGGAGTACTCTCCCGCATCGGATAGTGTTCCGGCGTTAGAGCAAGGCGTGCCGTTCCCGGGTATCCCCAAAGAGGTTCGCGTCAACGTCATTTGTGCCGGTATGAAGGGTATCCTCGTGTTACCCAAAGGATACAAAAAGCTTCAGGAGAGGGTGCTCGTCGACGGGGCGTCGATTAGACCGAGTCAGTTTGAAGCGGACGCTGGACGTGGATCGGCGAAAAAGTGGAAGATTAGCATCCGCGTGATGCGTAAAGATGGCGGAGAGGGAAGCACGGTTGCGGATTGGATAGATAAACACGGGTACCATCCCGTGGGATTAGTCGTCGGTGGAGACGAAGTGAAGCCGGCGTCGGCGCCAGCCAGGACGACGAAAAAATCGGATTTCGAAGTAAAATTGGAAAATCTCTTAGACGAAGACGGTGACATTGAATTAGCTAGCGTGAAAGATTTTATTCGATTCATGCAGAACACGTCCCGAACGCAGGAGCGCAGCCTTTTGCTTCAGGTTATTCGCGGAACAAAGAATAAAAAGTGCCTGCGCGCCTTTGCGGCGGGTAACGGCTTGGACGCTTTGCAGACATGGATGGGAGAGTGCAAAAAGAGTTTCCAGTCTACACTCCTAGTGAGCATTCTTAGAACACTCAAGTTGATCCCAGTCACTCTCGATATACTGACTAAAACATCGATTGGTACCGATCTCACAAAGCTTAAATCGTACGAAGTACCCGTAGGCGAAGCTGAACATGGAAACACTGAGATGAATACAAAAGTCGTCCTCTTGTCAAAGTCAGTCAAAACGCACTGGAAATCGCAAATCACCGCGTCGAACGCGACCGAAGCTCCAAAGCCGACGGCTACGGTGCCACCTCCCGTGAAGGCGGCTCCGCCGCCTGCTCCGGTACCGGAAAAGACGGTGGCGGCTGTGAGCAAGGCGGTCGAACTCGGCGACGACGACTTGTTTGGTGGAGCCAAGAAGAGTGCTCCCGCGCCCGTCAAGGCTCCGGTGAAAACGGTGACCAAGATTACGATGGAAAAGAAGGTGGCACCACCTCCGAGCGTGTCGACGAAGAAACCGAGCGTGAGCGTGAGCGACTTGATCAACAAGAATTCAAAGGCGACCAAGGTTGGCGCTGCGCCGCCGCAGAGAGAGACCAAGCAAGAGACGATGGCGGCGAGTGGCGGTGGTGGTGAGACGCAAGGCAAGAAGCGCAAGCGCAAGTCAGTTACGTGGGCATCGGAAGATATGCTCGAACAGGTAAGAGTTTTTGAGAAGGATGCAAAGCAGCCAAAGGAAGTGGCGTTTCCAGACCCGGTCAGAGATGGAATGGACGCGTCGGCACTCGAGCGCCGCGACAAAGAAGTTGAAGCTGAGAGAAAGGCTGCAGCCAAGCAGCACCAGCGTAGGTTGGATGAAATGCGCGCGTACGTTCCGTGGCGCACTCCTCGTGCGGTGGTTTTACCGCCCGATCCCGACGCCCACGAACCCATCACTCCCGGTTGCGATTCCGAAGAGTTTCAGCGAATCCTTCGCATTGAGGCGGAGCGACCGAGCGTCAAATACAAGCGCGTCACAGACATTCCGGACTCTCCCGCCGAGGCTCCAAATGAAGACGACCAGCTCGATTTGGCGAACACTCCCGCGTTCTCGTTGGAGTTCCAAGCGGAACCAGCGGTGGAACCGGCTCCGGCTCAATACGCCGCTCCTCCGCTCGCTGCGCCGGCTTTCGACGCATCCGCGCTCGCCGCGCTCGCCGCGAGTCTTCAACAAGGACCGGCGGCGGCGCCTCCACCGACGACATCGTACGTCCAGCCTCACATACCGGCTCAACCCGCCGTCATGCCGATGAACTACGCCCCAGCACCCGCTCCGGCGCCCAAGCAAGTCACCGTCGGCGGCGCCCCGGTTCCCGTCCAAAACAACATTGTCGTCAACGGCAAAACCTACAGAGGCGTCTGCGCCTTTTTCAACACCCCGCGCGGGTGTAACTGGGGCGACAAGTGTGGATACCTCCACCAAGCCGGTATCAATCCGTAAACGACTGAAACGCATCTCCGATCCGATCGATCATTAGCATGAAGACGGAAACAAAACCACCTCGGGCGCGGACGGCGTTTCGAGCGTAGAGCAACGAGATTGATGATTTTATCCAATCGAAGGCACGCTTAGCAGCAAAACGAAACGAAACCATCGTCACCATCGTTCGCTCGATTCAGACGCGCGTCGCGCGCGCGTCGCGTCCTTCTCGTCGTCGTCTATTCGCAGTCTCTCTGGCGGTCTTCAACCATGAACCGTCTGAAGATGCATCAGTTTTAATACAGAAATCACATACATCATACTAAATACCCATACAAAACGTGTTCAAATTTGCCGCTTCAATTCAACGCAGTGACTCGACGACGGCGACACAACGCGACGACGCAACGCGACGACGACGACGACGACGACGTCGTCGCGCGAGGAAACTCGGCGACACTACCGACCGCCCGACCGCCGATTCGTCCGCCCCGTCCGTCCGTCCGGCTGATCGAACGGACGGAAAAGACTGACTGATTCGAGTCGATCATCATCGTACTTTTTAAATTTGAAATTTGAAGAAGCGATGTGGTGCTTCGACGTCGAAGCGCGGATCGAACGAAACTCGATCGTGAGCTCGCACGCGTTGAAACACGCGACGTTGCGCGGACCGGGATCGAGCGAGGTCGGGGACGGCGGTGGGTCGACGGTGCGGTGTGTGAATGAAAAGCTGACGAGCGCAGAGTGGCGAGGGGCGGATGGGAGAGACTTTGCGTTCGCGTTCGGCGAGGGCGGAAAGAGCGGTGGACACCGCGTGACGGTGCGAGAGGTCAAGGCTATCTTTGGGAAATTTATAAAGGATGGGAAGTTGACGATTGAGAGCCGGGATGGGGTAAAGGTGTTGTTGAAAGGGTCGCCGGTGGAGTGCGGGAGGTTGATGAAGACGCTGACGACGCTGAAATCGTTACCGGCGGCGTCGAGGGAGGCGTATCTGTCGTCGTTGACGAGATGTGCGAAATGTGTGGGTAAGTGTCAGGCGAATGAGTTAAAGATGGAGGAGAGACAGCAAAAGGCGGCGGTTGCGGCGGCGGCGGCGGCGGCGGCGAGCGCTGAAAAGAAGAGGAAACGCGACGCCGTCGACGCCGAGCGACGCGCGGAAAAGGATTCCAAACTGGATGAGCAGCTTCGAAACCTCGAAGAGAAGAAGTTTAAGATTGAATCCGCGCGATCGGAGATTACGTCATTGAAGATTGACATCGAGGGCGAGCGCGAGGCGCTGCTAAAGGAGAAGGAATCGATCGTGCAATCGAGACGCGAGCTCGAAGATGAAAAGCGGTTGCTTCAACACCAACTCGGCGAGGCGGCCAAGGAACGCGCGAGAATTGAATCCGAACGCAAGTTTGCGGAGATTGAGAGCCGTAGACTCGCCGAAGAAGAGGCACAGAACGCCGAGCGGGCCAAGGAGATCGAGACGGAGCGCGTGCGGTTGAATGAAGCCAAAAGGAAGCTCGAGGAGGAGAGGGAAAAATTTGAATCTGAACGCTCGTCGTTTGAGAACGACGCATTTGAGGCGCGACGCGCGCAGTCATCGCGGCAAACTGACGCCGAGGAACAAGCGCGACGCGTTCGGGAGGAAATCTTTAGACGAGCTCAGGCGCGCGCCGAAGATAGGGCGAACCAGACGAAGAGGTCGACTCAGAATTTGAAGGCGGCGTCTCCGTCGAGCTTTTACGGTACGGCGAAGAAGAAGGCTAAGATTGTCATGGACGACGACGACGACGACGACGACGAAAACGACGACGGCGACGACGACGAGTCGAACAAGGAGAACAAAGAAAATGAAAACCGTCGCAAGCAGGAACTCCTGGAACGAATGCGCAAGGCGGAGCTCGAACGACAGCTCAAGGAGAAGCTCGCTCGAGAGGCGTGCGAGCGAAGAACGCAAGAGGCGCAGCGTAGAAAAGAAGCCGCCAGAAGAGCGAGCGAAGAGCGAGCGCAGCAAGCCCGCAGACAAAAGCAAGAAGACGAAGCTAGAGATCACCATCGGTACAAGGCGCAGCAACACGCGCGAATGCGAGAGAATTCGAGAACAACCTCAATCCCGACAGCTAACAAGGCTATGTGGGAGTCGCACCTCGCGGCGCTTGAACATTTAAAATCTCGACCGAAAGGGTCTCTCCGCGAGTCGGATTTCCCCTGGCCTCCGCCGCATAACATTGCTTTTTTCACAAAGTCAGACACCAAGGTGGATAAGAAGAAAAAAGTGATGAAGGCGACGCTCTCCTGGCATCCGGATAAGTTTGAACAGAAATTTGGCCAGCTGCTCAGAGAGGATGAGGCGAAGAAGATACGAGACCGCGTTCGAGCGCTCTCTTCGCAATACATTGAGCTTCGTCACGTCTTGAATGGTCAGTGAGTGAAGCAAAGCAAATGAAAATTATTTGACGTCGCGCGAGGCGTCACTAGCACAGCGACTAGCGTTACAATATTACAACAATCAGTAAATGGACAAATCACCACAACGGCGGGTTGAGCACGAGTTCTCTATCGTAATCGTCCACGTGTCCGGGGACCTCGAGCTTTGCGTTCACGTCTTCCAATCGAACGTATTCGTGCAAATCACAAATGGTGTCGACGTATTCCACTTTTTTGAACAAGCGCGATTCGAGCTGTAGGACATCCATCGTCCAGATGGCAGCTTTGAGCACCGCGGTTGGATGGATGACAAAGACGCATTTGAGCGTGTCCTTGTGCTGCGGACCGAGCGCGACGTGAAGCTTTCGAATAAAGTCTAGACTCGGCGGTGCGCCGTAAGCCCCACCGGCGTGATGGTACACGATGACGTAGCCACGAGGGTTGTTCGTCACCGATTCCGTCGAGAGCTCTTTGGCCACGTGCGCGAGAAGCTTTTGTTCCTCGCCCGCCTTGATGAGCCTCTCCAAATAGGCGGCAACGACGACGACGATGCGTCGTCCAATGTAGTCTCGGTGCTTCTCCAAGTAAATCGCCTTTGCGTCGCTGACATCGCTAACATCCATCGATTGCGCACGCTTCAGCAGATTCGTGCGCTGTTTCTGTTCCTCTTCCACCGTTCTCCTATCCTCCACGGTGAGTCCGGTGTCTACGTTTGCACCCGGCACGGAGAAAGTATTCACTGAAGGCGTTCCAACTTGCCACCAATTTTCCGTATCATCCCCCACCTCAGCGTTGAACATCTGTTGACGTTGACGTCGCGATTCTGGATCGATGCTCATCGACATGAAGACGCTCGACACGGCGGGTAACACGGACGCATCCGCGTCGTCCAAACGCACTCCGGCGCTGCGATTAAAGCCGCTTTGCGAGGTGTCATTGATCGGTGACTTTCGTCCTGGAAACGCATCGATGCGCATCCTCCTCTCGTCAATCACTAACTCACCGTACTCGTTGCACTCTTTGTCCTTTAAAACTTTCATCGACCGCGCCAACTCGGAGGCATTCCTCGGAAAGTATGTAGCGAGGGCGTCTATGTGATGTTCTCGCGAGTCCGCGTCCACGCAAAACACCACCGCGTCCAACTTCTTCGGATATCGTTCCAAAAACCGCCGCACCGTCCGAACGCATACCATCGCCGCCATATCGACGGGATACCCTTTGCTCTCTATGCACGCTGGCGTGATGGCGATCGAACGCATTCCGCATTCGTCAACCGCCTTTGTCAACGCCGAAACGTAACAGTGACACAACGCGTTTTCCGAAGCCGTCGCGTACTTCTCCGCGTACCTCGGCCCCACCGTGTGCATGATTCGCCGAGCCGGAAGTCGATGCCCCGATGTCACCGTCGTCCCTCCAGTGCTCGCCTTTTCCGACGTCGCCCGCATTTCATTTTCCAAACCGACGCCCGCGGTTTCGTGAAGCGTCTGCTGCCAAACGCTCTCCTTCCCGTACTGTCTCTGCAGCGCCTCGTTCGCCGGCGTCGTCACGCAATCGACGGCAAGAAGCCACGGGTTGAAATCCTCCGCGTACACTCGCACGCGCGCGTTCAAATCGTTTCGCACGCCGAATTTCGGCGTCGTCGATGCAACACCATCTTCTTTAGCGTCGCTCTCATCGGCATCAAACGCCCGTTGTTTCGACGTCGTCGACGCCATCGAGTCATCGCACCACCGGGGCAAATCATCGATGGTGACCCTCGGCGCGTGCTTCGACGGCGCCAGACCGACGTCGTACGACGGTGCGTCGTAGCGCGTCATTCGCGTCTGTTCGCGTGTCGGTCTTTGGCGTCCTCCCGCGGACGTCACACCTCGTCGCCTCCCGCGCGCGAAAACCCCGAACGACGGAAACCGACTCGCGGTCGAACGCCCGGTGCGCATTTTCGTCGTCGAGCGCGTCGCCATGGCGAAGAAAGGGCGCGAGGCGCGCATCATGCGCACCATCACGAAGATTCGCGGTGAAAAGCTCTCCGCCGCTTTGCAAAAGCGCGCGCTCGCGCGACCGATGGACGACGACGCCAAGCCGAAATCGCTGTGGAAGAAGCGAAAAGAGCGAGCAAAGATTCGGGCCGAGGCGCGGGGGACATCGGAGGCGCCGCATGGGTATCACGGGGGCGCGCGGGTGTTGCTCGTGGGCGACGGAAACTTGTCCTTTGGGTTGGCGTTGGCGACGCTCTTCGGGAACGACGCGTCTGGACTCGTCGTGACGTGTAAAGAGGCGGAGCATGTGGCGAAGAGGGTGTATCCATCGTGTTCTGATAACGCGGAGACGCTCGAGGCGTGCGGGGCGACGGTGGTGTTCGGGGTGGAGTGCGAAGCGCTCGCCGGGGCGGCGGCTGAGTTGCAGCGAAGCGTCGGCGGCGCGTTCGATCGAGTCGTATTCAACTTTCCCGATGCCGGTGTGGGTAAGGTGGGCACGCTGAGCGTTGGTGTGCAGAGAGCGCTCATAGCAAGCTTTTTTGAGCAAGGACCAAAGCTTTTAAAGCAGAATGGTGAGCTGCACTTGGCGACGCAAACCTTTGCGCCGTGCGCAGCGTGGAACGTGGAGGGACTCGCAGCCAAGGCTGGGTTGGTTTTTAAAGCGTGCGTAGAGTTTGATCCGAGCGAGTTTCCGGGATACGAGTACTGTCACACCCCTGGGGAGGATGAGACGGAAGAAATGGTGCCGAGAGAGGAGGATATCACCGCGGGCGAATGCGTGACGTACGTCTTCGTCAAGCCGCAGCGTTGATTGAGCGCTTCCTCAAGGAGACGCAGAGAACGATGCGAGGAAAACGTTTATTAGTAACAGAGAAAGTAGTTGTGAGATTGATCCTATGGAGGCTCGGTGTTGTAAATTAAAAATACCTGAAGATTCGAGGTGTTTGCCAATAATTTTTGTACAAATACGTCGTCATTTTTTATCGCGGGGTTGGTTCGGAGTTCAGCTTTATTCGTCAAAGTCCGGGTCACCGACGACGTAGCCAGCGTATTGGAGCATCGGTACGACGAAGGAGATGACGAGCAAGCCGATGACGACGTTGGCGAAGACGTCGCGCTTTTCGTTGGTTTCGGCGCGCGTCTTGAAGTTGCTACCCTTTGCCGCTTGGTACTTCTCCGGCGGACCCGGATCAGCCTTACCCTCCAAAACGGCGGAGATACGCTTCACCGAGGACACCAACGCTTCGTTGTACTTTTCTTGCTCGAGGTTAACCCCGTAGTTGCTCGTCAACACGCTATCGATGAGCGGATCACCGACGGCTTTAAGAAACTTGGGCCCGCCCACGATGGCGCCATCCTTGGTAGACTTGACCAACAAAAGGTTACCCTTGTTCGTCCCTTCCTCCACCGTCGGGTACCAGTTCTCCAGCGCTTTATCCCCGAATCCAAACGGATCCGTTTCGAACACGAGCTTACGCACGGTGATGACGTTCAGGTGATACCCCGTCTCGTCCTCCAGCTGCTTGAGCTCCTTGTTGATGGCGCTCGCCGAGGATCGGCTCATCAACCCGGCGTCATCGACGATGTACCCCTCTGTCGGTTTCGGCGTCGCCAAAATTTCAATCTCACCCGCGTTCGCGGCGCCACCGCTCAGGCCCATCGTCGCCGCGAGCGCGAGTCCAACGCACGTCTTTTTCGCCGCATCCATCAGGTCAGCCGCGATCGGCATCGCCGGTTTACGAACCGCAGTCATCTTCGCCGCGTCACCGCGGCGGCGCGTCGCCGGCGCTCTCACCGAGAGGTTCGCCTTTGTCGTCGTCTTCGTCGTCAACATCTCTGCTTGCGTCCGTCGTCCGTCGTGCGTCGCGCGCTGACGACACGCCGTTCGAAGGGCCGACCGAGTCACCTGAGTCAGACGGACAGAATGGCTTCGGTTGACGAGTCATTACTCAACAAAGTAACACAGGGTCGACGAACCACCCCTTGTGGATACGATTTGTCTTGCAAAAACACGTGCGTTTTGATAGGAATTAAAGTTTTCTTGGATGGCATGAGAAACTAAGATTACACGATACGAATGTCCGATAAATATTTATTAGTGGTATATATAAATATTATTCGGACTTTCGACACATAATAATCTATGTATCAAGTGCATTGTTGTACATGTTGTACCCTATCTGTATTTTTGTGAACGATGGATCGATTGGAACGTCCAACACCTCAGTCGCCGACGACGCCTTTGACCAGGACGCGATGACGACGCCGGGCGTTGTCGTCGCGAACGCATCGTCGTCACTCTCGGTTCGATGCGTCGGAGGGGCTGGGGGACGCGCGCATCGTCGGTGTCGTGGGGGTAATCGTAAGCATCAGTTTGGACAACGTCTCGATGACGCGCAACGACGACACGGGTTGTTCGCGCGTCGCGTGCACGGCGGAACGACGACGACGCGTTGGAATGATTGTCCGACGCACGTTACTTTTTCGTCGTCGTACGCGGATTCGCCGACGGCTAACGATGGATCGAGGAACGGGGCTGTCGAAGAGAGCGTCGGCGAAACCGCGGCGGAGCGCGTCGTCGCGTTCGCGACGGATTGGACCAAGGAGAAAATGTCGAGGTGGGAACCGCCAAAGTTTTTGTGGAGAACCGCGGCGACGGCGTTGTTGTTCGGGAGCGTGCTGTTTCGGATGATTCGGGAACCGAAGCGGGTGAACTGGGAGCAGACGATTCAACAAATTGCGAGAATCGGTCCGCAGACGCTCGGGGTGTCGTTGTTGACGAGCTCATTCGTCGGGATGGTGTTTACGATTCAGTTTTGTAAAGAGTTTGCCAAGGTTGGGTTGAAGAATGCGATCGGTGGTCTGCTTGGATTGGCGTTTGCGAGAGAGTTGACGCCGGTGATTTGCGCCATCGTGTTGACGGGTCGGATTGGAAGTTCCATCGCAGCCGAATTGGGTACGATGCAAGTGACGGAACAAGTAGATCAGCTCACCGTGCTCGGGACGGATCCGGTGGATTATCTCGTCATCCCGCGCGTCATCGCGTGCGCGTTGTCGCTTCCGATTCTCAGCTTGATTTCTTTTGCGCAGTCATTGGCGGCGAGCATTTTTCTCGCCGACTTGCGTTACGGCGTGACGCCAAACGTCATCATCGACAGCGCCGCCAAGTACCTCGAACCGAGTGATATCGGCATCATGACGGCGAAATCCATCGCTTTCGGCGCCGTCATCGCTGTCATCTCCTGCGGGTGGGGCACGACGACTACTGGAGGCGCCAAGGGCGTCGGCGAGAGCACGACGGCGTCTGTAGTCATTTCTCTCACCGCAATCTTCGTCGTAGACTTTGTACTCAGTCTCATCTTCTTCAACAAGTGAGCAGCCCGCGGGATCAATCCATGGGTCAATGGAGAACGGCGCAGCCATCACGGCGTTTTGATAGTAGAAATTGTAACTCTAGTCTCATCACAACTTCACTTGCCGGCTGCGCTCATGACGACCGAACCTCACCCGCCGGTATGTCGCCATTACGCCCGTCGAGGCGCGTGCGCCTACGGCGACGCGTGTAAATTCGCCCACACCCTCACCGACGGTCCCGCAACCGCGGATGCGCCGTCGACGACGCGTCGAGGGGCGCGAAAGTCGCGCACTCGTGCTGGGCGTCAAAAAGTAAAAATTTTCGTGCGCTTTCTGTGTCGCGCATTCACGCCCGAACAGCGCGCGCGCGTCGTCGACGTCGCCGGGGGTAACGGAAAGCTCAGTTTCGAGCTCCTGAACGCCGGGGAAGGGGCGTCGACGGTAACGGTGGTTGACCCGAGGAAGATGCGAGGAAGACGGTTGGCGGAGCGTTTCGCTCGTCGGTTAAAACTTCAGGATGTTCGTGAAGTGCGAGCGCCGACGCACGCGAGGGTGTACTGGACTGCGGCAATGTGGGATTTCAAAGATGAAAGCGCGTGGGAGGACGCGGTGGGGGCGTCGCGGAGCGCGGCATTGGCGACGAGGTGGTCGACGAGTGGACTCGTCGTCGCGAATGGGAAATCGGCGGCGTACGAAGACGGAGATAAATCGCGGCGAGTTCAAGTGACGAGCGAGGGGGTGTCGATGGCGACGGTGGCTGCAGTAGATCACAGTGACGGTGATGATGACGGCGTCGGCGAGGGTAGCGAAGGCGAAGAAGAGGGAGAAGAGGAAGAGGACGATTTCGTAGAAGAACTCTCCTTTGAAGCGACGTTGGACGCGATTCGTCACGTCGTCAACGATTCCACTCTCGTAGTCGCTCTACACCCAGACCAAGCGACAGACGCCGCTTTAGATTTCGCGTTAGAGCGAAAACTCCCGTTCGCTATCGTTCCCTGTTGCGTCTACGCCAAGGAATTCGGCAAGCGACGTCTCGCCGACGGTTCGCGCGTCACTTCTCCTCATCAACTCGTCGAGTATTTACGACAACGCGCGGCGTCATTCGGCGCCGACGCACGCGTGGAGACGCTGCCTTTCCCGGGTAAAAACGTCGTCGTGTACAGTCACGGCGCCGACGCGATGAGACCGCTGTGCGTAGCGATAGAAGAGAAACTGTAGTTGTAGAGTTGTACCCAAATTTGAGCCTTTGACAGAACCCGAAACGTCACTTTGCGTCTCACCGCGCGCGTCAACCATGTCCACCCTCGACCTCGCGCGCGTCACCGCGCACGCGCGCGCCTCGACGCGTCCTCGATGCGTCGACGGCCGATCGCCGTGCGTCTCGGCGCTCGCGCGTCGACGCACGCGAACGTTGCCTCGTATGACGTCGACGAAAGCCATCGATCCAACCGCGCTCGAAACCGTCACGCAAACCCACGAACTCCTCGTGGATGAGTTCGGCGACGCGTACGAAACCTTCCCAGAGTGGCAGCTGTGGTTCGGGTTCTTCGCCGGGGTGTTTCCGTTTGCGATTGCGGCGTACGAGTTTGGAAAGCGCGCGTTGATTCAACGCCGGTGCGCGTACTGCTCGGGAAGCGGTCTCATTTCCGTCGGTCCATCGCGCGAGGACAGCGCCGGCGAGCCGAGACTCGTCAAGTGCACGCAGTGCGGTGGGTTTCTCCCGTGGCAGAGCTGGGAGCGGTTTTTGAGCAGCGATCCGGGGAACGGCGGGGTGTTGCGAGCGCCCAAGGGACAGACGAGCGCGTTTTACGATGTCTCAGCGAGCGTCGAAGCGAGTCGTCGCGCCGCGCAGAAACGCGATGAAGAAGAGTTCGACGGTGATACGAATGACGAAATCACCGCACCTTAGATGGGGAGACCCACGTCCCGGCGTGGTATTCTAGTAGTAATGAGACATTTAACGTTAAAACGCGCGCGTCGCTTCACTCGCGTGCTTCACAGTTCGCCGCAACCGACGCACCATGCACCGCGTCGCCGCGTCCTTCGCGCGTCCACTCGCGTCACACATCGCGCGCGACGTCCCAAACCGTGCCTGTCGTCCCACGCATCGTCGTCGCGCGCCGCCGCACGTCGTCGTCGGTCGAGCGACGTCGGCGGATAACCCGCCGCCGGTTCCAGAGCTCGCGCTTTATTCCACCCACAGCGTCGGCGCCGCCGCGGACGACGCCGACGGTGTCCCACGACTCGACGACGGCCGGGTCGCGCTCAAAGGCATGCGTCGGTCCGAGCTCTCGGATTGGCTCGAACGCGTCGGGGAGAAGCGAAATCGCGCGGATGGACTGTTTCGGGAAATGTACTCGAGGGAGGCTTCGTTGGCGAAGAGCGCGTTGGATTCGGATGGGTTTGGGGAAAAGTTTTTAACGAGGTTAAACGCCATCGCGAGTTTCGAGGGTGGGCTCGAACTCGAGAGCGTGCGGGAGGCGACGGATGGAACGAAAAAGTTGACGTATAAACTCGCGGGTGGTGGCGTGGTGGAGAGCGTTTTGATTCCGGCAAACGGCAAGGATGGACCGGGGAGAACGACGGTGTGCGTGTCGAGTCAACTGGGATGCGCGATGAATTGTCAGTTTTGTTACACTGCTAAGATGGGACTGCGCAAGAATTTAACCGCGGCACAAATCGTGGAGCAGGTGGTGCAGGCGAGACGGATGTTGGGAAGCGACGCGGTGAGCAACGTCGTCTTCATGGGTATGGGCGAACCGTTGCACAATGTGGATGAAGTATTGCGCGCAGTGGACGTGTTGCTCGATAATAAAGGTTTAGCGTTCAGTAGAAATAAAGTCACCGTGAGCACAAGCGGGTTGGTTCCTCAGATGGAACGGTTTCTGAGCGAGAGCGAGGCCAGTCTCGCGGTGTCTCTCAACGCCACGACAGATTACATTCGCAATTGGATCATGCCAATCAATCGCAAGTACAATCTGGAGTCTTTGCTCGGGCTCTTACGCAGGGAGTTCCCGCGTAAGACTCTCGGTCGTCACCAGCGACAAGTTTTCTTCGAGTACATCATGCTCGAAGGGGTGAACGACACGGATGAGGATGCCGAGCGTCTCATCGAAATCGCCCGCGACTTGCCGTGCAAAATAAACTTGATTTATTTCAACACGCACGAAGGGAGTGAGTTCAGGTGTAGCGATCAAGAGCGAATTCAAGCGTTTCGACAAAAGATTGTCGATGGCGGTGTGATGTGCACCATCAGACAGAGTCGAGGAGACGAAGAGATGAGCGCGTGCGGCCAACTGGGCAAGCCCGAGGATGATTTCAACGCAAAGCCGATGCCTCCGCGGATGAAAGATCCGCGAACGCGCGTTCAGACTCGCGCGCAGCGCATGTGAGACTCGTCTAATGTACATGCTCATTGTTTTATTATTAGTACCAGATAGCTTCTACAGAAAGTGATGCCCGGTAGGCTGTAAAAATATCATTTTTGTGCCTCTAACCGGCCCCGAGCGACGTTCATCACTCGGGGCCGAATAAACCATGTTTCTCGAACTCTCGCTGCGAAGCGTTTCTCAACAGCTGAGCCGCTTCCTTGTGATCGTTCGCTTCGGCGAGTTCGAGCGCGGTCCCGCTCGCAGATCTAGGAATGGTGGACTCGGATGCGCTGTGTCGAATGTTGGCGCCGCCTTCGAGCAAAGCACTCAACGAAGAGCTCGACCCGTTCGCCGCCGCCACGTGCAAGGCGGAATACCCACCTTTCATCTCACCTTTTGGTCCATTCACGCTCGCACCCAAACGAATCAATAGCTTCACCATGGCACCCTTACCCGCGTGCGACGCGACGTGCAACGCGGTGCACCCGTGCTTATTCTTGACGTTTACATCCATGCCGGGCGCTTCGCACAAAACCTCAGCCACATCCAACTCATCCGCTCGAGCCGCTTCGTGCAACGCAGTATCCCCAAGCTTATCCGCCTTCATTACGTCCGCACCGTTCGCCAAGAGCAACCGACACACGTCCACCTGACCCCAACTCGCCGCCGTGGCCAACGCGCTCACGCCCGCCTCGTCACACTCGTTTACGTCGGCACCCATTTTTAACAACGCCTCCACCGTTTGCACATCCCCGTCTTCACACGCGTTGTGTAACGGCGTGTGTAAATCATGCTGCGTCGTCATCATCGCGAAAAGAAAACAAATCGTCAGTCATCCATCACTCGGTTCGTTCCAACCGTTCGAGCTCGCGCGCTTTGAACAAAACCTCAAAATCTTGTTTCGAATTCCCGCGTCCCCGCACGCACGACATCGACGCACCTTTGGTCCCGTTTGCACGAAATCATCCATTTCCTTTTTCAACGCATTCTTCATCCTCGCCGCGCGTTCGCGTTGTTCCCGCATCTGCGCCGCGTGGCGTCGAAGCGCTTCTTCGCTCAAGCGTTGCATGCTGACTGGACGTGTGTTGCGTTCGTTCGACGTCTTCGCGCGTTCGTTCTAGGTCTCGCGCGCGTCGTTCGACGTGACGGAACGAAGTAACGGGGTTTGCTTTCCGAAACCCGACTGGCGCGCGCGTCGAACGTGTCGCGCGTCGGCGTGTATCGTCGTCGAAGCGTTTCGCGCGCCGTCTTTTTTTACATTTTGTTTCGGATTGTGCCATCTTCGAACGTTTCGTGTCGATCGATACTTTTGTCGATTACATTCTTCGATCGATACTTTTGACCATGGATTGAGTATTTCTATGCGTAAAAAGAATCGATCGATACCGTGGTGCAGAATGCAAATCTCAATTTCGTCTGCTCGTCGGCACTCGTTCGCCTGCACTCGCGCGCGCGCGTCGATTCGACGATTCGGTGACGCGCGGGATAGACGAAACAGAAATGTTTGCGCGTTTTACGACGACACGCGGTGGGTGAACGGCATCGACAAAGGGATAAGACGGGAGTAAAGTAGAGACTCACCGATGGGTGTCAAAGGTCTCTGGTCCTTGTTGGAACCCACGGGACGGCGCACGGATTGCGAGACGCTTCGCGGGAAACGCGTCGCGGTCGACGCGTCGATATGGTTGGTGCAATTCATCAAAGCCATGCGGGACGACAAAGGGGAGATGCTGGAGAATGCGCACTTGGTGGGTTTTTTCAGACGAGCGTGTCGGTTGTTGCACCACGGAGTGCTTCCGGTGTTCGTGTTCGACGGCGCGACGCCGGCGCTGAAGAGACGGACGACGGCGGTGCGAAGAAGGCTTCGGGAAGAATCTGCGGCAAAGGTGCGGAAGACGGCGGAGAAGGTTTTGTTGAATGCGTTAAAGCAAGAGGCGCTGAGAAGGAGTCGTGAGGCGAACGAAGCGGCGGCGACAAAGGATGGGGGTTTCGAAGCGTTTTCGATGAATGCCGACGGTGGGGAGGCGGGAGGGAAGGGGCTCGCGTTGATCGAGTCGAATGCCGGCGTTGGTGCCGCCGACGATGAGGACTGGGAGCGAGATTGGGTTTCAGAGGAGGAGTACGAAGAAGAGGAAGAGGAAGAGGAACTCGACATGTTCGTGCCAGACGGAGAGTCTATCGATCCCGAGGTTTTGAGCGCGCTCCCGCCATCCGTGCGTCTCGAGGTGATTGCGAAGATGCGTGATAAACGCGTCGCGGATAACCGAGAACACTTTGCCGCGGCTTCGGGTAAAATGCAAGAGTTTAGCGCGCTGCAACTTGAGACGTATCTCAAGGGTACGAAATTGAAGCGTCAAATCGACGACGTCATGCAACGCTCGGACGCGAATGACCCGATGATGTCCAAGCGCGTTGCCGCGCTGGATAACAGAGATTTCATCTTTGCCGGCCCGTCGTCCCTCAATAAGGCGAATGGCGATCGACTCGCGCTGCCGTCGACATCCGGCATGGAGAGTCTCAAGTCGAAAGTCTTTTCGCCAGAGTCCATGTTCAAATCGAGACGAAACCGCGCGCAGACGTCGCTCACCGCGCCGCAGGAGCAATTCCTCGTCACGAATCTACACCCAACGCTTCCGGCGCCGTCTGTCGCGAAATCCATCGCGGAAACGCCCATCATGTTGACGGACGAACCGTCCACGCTCGATTTACAAATTTCATTTTCGACGGAGAACATCAAGGCGGCATCGAAGGATCCGCTCTTCGCCGATCCTGGAGACGCCGTAGAAGGCGACGACAACGACGACGACGACGATGATGAATGGGAAGACGTCGATGATGAAGAGCCACCGCCGGCTAGGTTAGCTTTAGCCGCCCCCGTCGCGTCTCCCGCAAAAGATGTCGTGGATCTCGCGGATGAACACGACGACGAAGACGTTCCGCACGGGGAATTGGTGCCTCGTCGTAAAGAAGTGTACTCGTTAAGTCACGGTTTTCTCAAAGGCCGGAGTCTCGGTGGTTGGGACGCAGAGGAAGAAGAAACGCCCGCGGAGAAAATCACGGATGAAGAGGTGGATGAAGCGAATCTCGACGCGGCGTTAGCCTTGGGATTACACGAGGAGGGACGAGCTGCGGCGCCGATGAATGCCGACGACGAAGACGCGCAGTTACAAAACGCCATCGCGAACAGTCTCGCGTCGGGCGAAGAGAAGAAGAATGACGAGACACATCTCGACGCACTGGATGGCGATGAGAATGACCTGGAAGCGGCGATCGAGATGAGCCTCGCTGAAGACGATTCAACGATGCCCAGGACGACAAAGAAGACGGAGACAAAGGAGGAGGAACCGATGGTGGACGAAGAGCCGACTCTGGACGAGGAACCGCAACTCACACCGGTGGAAGAAGCGAATGAAGAAGAAGAGGCGTGGATCGCGGCGGCTAAAGAAGTGGAGCGACTCGCCGAGCGCGATAAGATTGAAAAGATGCTCAAAGAGGCGGAGGAAGAGCAAGCTCGATTGAAGCACGAGGTTCGACAGGCGAAACAAGGCGCGGAGCACGTCACGGATGACATGTACAGAGAGGTACAAGAGCTTTTGACGCTCTTTGGCATTCCCTACATCATCGCACCGCAAGAAGCCGAAGCACAGTGCGCGTATCTCAACGAACACGGATTTGTGGACGCCGTCATCACCGACGATAGCGATGTCTTTTTGTTTGGAGCGAAGTACGTCTATCGCAACTTTTTCGCAGAGAAAAAGTATTGCGAAGTGTATTCGACGGATAGAATCAAACGAGAGCTCGGGGTCGATCGCGACCGGTTCATTCAACTAGCGCTTTTGCTTGGGAGCGATTACACCGAGGGCATCAACGGCATCGGGATCGTCAACGCGCTCGAGATTGTGTGTGCGTTTAAAGGCGACGTGCTGAGCGCGAGCAAAGCGTTTAGAGAATGGATAGATTTGGAAGAGTTGACCATCGTTCCCGACCACTTACTTCCTACGGGAAGCCAAGAGTCGCCATCGAAGAAGAAACCCGAAGAAGATCCTCTCACGGCGGCTTTCAAGGCGAAACATCGTTCGCTGAAGAAGAGCTGGGAGGTACCTGCGAATTACCCGTCTCAGGAGGTCATCAAGGCGTACCAAACCCCGTCGGTCGACAAGAGCGAGGAAAAGTTTGAGTGGGGCAAGCCCGACTTGGACATGCTTCGACTCTTTTGCATCAAGACGTTCCACTGGAGCAGGGATTCTTCCGATCAAATTTTAGTTCCGATGATGAAGTCATGGGCCAAGCGTGACGCTCAGCGCCGAATCGACAGCTTCTTCGAGGCGACGCACTCCGTCGGTGGACGCGTGGCCAAGTTTAGATCGGCGCGCCTCGGGGCCGCGGTGGCCAATCTCACGAACGACCCAGAATCCGCCGCCGATTTGTTTTTACAGCGCGGACCAGACAATGCGCTCGACGAACACATCATCATCGACGATGGCGATGGCGATTTAAGCCGCGCGCAACCGCCAGACCAGCTTGCGTCCAACCAGCCCCGGCTCGATGATGACGACGACGACGAGCTCGCCGCGCTCGACCTTTCGCAATTTTCCGATAGGTCGCCGAACAAACCCTCACCGCCGGCGCCGGCGCCGTCTAAACGGCAACGTCGCGCCGCGCCCGCTCGTCGCAAAAAGTGAACGATTATTGATAACGTAGTAGTAAACGTAGCCGTCACGCCGCGCGTGACCTCATATTGATTGTTGTAATGTAACCGAAAAGAACGAACGACGCAGAAAGCAAAGCGAGAAAAAAACGGTAGAGCTAATAGTGATACGAATTGAAACAATCATCGCGCTTCTTTCTATTACACAAAACGCTCCTCGTACGTCCGACGCCCTACGCGTCGCCGCCCACCTCACCCACTCGCCGCGAGCACGACGCTCAACACCAAAAACCCACCGATGAGACCATACGTCACGTAATCCACCGCGTTCTTCGCCTGCGACGCGCTCCCGAACACCCGACCTTCGTTTAGCGAGTTGACCACGCCGTCGCCCTTTGGCCCCTGAAACATGATCAACGCCACCGTCGCGACACCGACGACCGCCCGCGCCGTCTCCAGCCCACCGCTCGCCGCCGCGATCGACGCGAGCTCGTTCGCCTCACTCACCCCCGCGCGCGTCGTCGTCGTCGTCGTCGTCATCCCTCCTCCTCGTCGTCGTTCTCGACGACGCACCGGTCGTACAGACGCACCAACGCCCGCGCGCTTTTCCACACCGCCCGCGCGTCGACGCATCGCCGTCGCGGGACGGCACGACGCCGCGCACACGGACAACGCACCCATCTATCGATCGATCGCGCTCGCGGAGACCGAAACGCGCGGATCCGACCCGGGCGCGCCGCGACAAGTGTCGGGTTTCGCGCGATAGGGCACCCGCTTTAACCTCACAATTTGACTCTGCGAAGACGA